>Ga0116149_1000131_pt1 | contig 98706 bp, 85 predicted proteins | sample AD_UKC057_MetaG_FD_89787 | JGI IMG/M metagenome (GOLD analysis project Ga0116149, IMG submission 89787) | Active sludge microbial communities of municipal wastewater-treating anaerobic digesters from USA - AD_UKC057_MetaG | ecosystem: Engineered > Bioreactor > Anaerobic > Digestate | place: USA...
AGGGTTATCGTTGCGGGCATATAAGAATCTTTATAAGGATTTTTCCAGGCATGTACTATGTTCTGAACAGTGACAGATTGTACATACGGGTTTTTATACACGGTGAAGTCATCATCGTACCATACAAATTCGTATCCGATCACTCGCCAGAATACAAGAAATGTAAGCAGGGCAATAATCACGATATAAAAAAAACGGTTTTTTATAATAGTTTTATTTCTGAAGAAGTTCCGAAGATATTGCGAATCCACTAAGACAATCCCCCTCATGTCAAAATATGCAGTAATAATTATTCAATTAATTAGTTTGATGATCTAAAAGAGAAAAGTCAAGAAGTTAACATGATTGATTATCCTTGTTGATGGGGTGAATAATATGCTTGTTTAAACCGAAAAGGCCTTTTGTAATTCGTTTGAGAAATTCGGGTATATAGAGTGGCAGCAGGTAGGGACGGGGAATATCTCTAATTATTCTGAAAATGCGGACAGGATTAATGAGAAGTCTGCTGGTTGCTTTTCTCTGAAGCTTGAAAAAATCAGCATCAGGAATAGCAGAGAAATTGATGTGGGCTAGTGAATATTCCAAATCATCGTATTTAAGAAGGCTCAATTTATCAGGTGTGATTCTTTCAATAATTCTGTGTAACTCAGTATTGCGAAACGGCGTGACAGTAAAGAAAGAAGCAGTATGAAGCCTGGAATTGCAGATTGTATCAATGGTCATCTGCATTTCTTCAACAGTTTCAGTAGGAAAACCGAGCATGGCGAAACCGTTAGAAAAAACACCGAGACCTGCAGCGTATGAAACGTTTTCCCGGTATCTTTCAATGTCCAGGTTTTTCCCGATGAGCTTCTGAATCCTGGGGGATCCTGATTCAAGAGGAAAGCTTGCGAAATATAGACCGGATCCTACAAGCATATTCAGCTCTTCCTTCTTGAAAATGTCAGTCCTGACGCCATTTGGAAAAGAAAGTTTGAGTTTGAGATCCTTTTTTCGGACTTGGGTTGTGAAATCAACCAGTCGTTGTCTGTTAAGATTGAAAATATCGTCCAGAAATTCAAAATCTGAAATTGAATATTTTTTTTTCAAATATTCAATTTCAGAGATAATTCTCTCGGCGGAATGATACCTGAAAGTGCTCCCGAAAATGTTATGGCAATAAATACAGTTATACGGACATCCACGGCTGCTGAATAGTGAGGCGTAACGGCGACGGGGTACGGGCGTCATGGCCTGAATCTTTCCGTATTTAGTAATATCGATCAGGTCATAGGCCGGAAATGGCAAGGTATCGAGGTCTTTAATATATGGTATGGTGCCGGGATTATGAACTACAGTGCCGTTACTGTCGCGCCAGTATATACCAGGAATATCCGAGAATGGAAGATTGTTAACATATGATGTGACAATTCTTTCGAATGCGATTTCCCCTTCGCCCGGGACTGCAACATCGGCTGAATTATTCCTCATGGAATCCGTTTGAAAAGATGAAACGTGCGGCCCGCCAAGAACAATCAAAGATCCAGGCAATGCGGTTTTTATGTTTTGAGTTATATCAGGGAGGCCGTGAGCGCCAGTTGACATCACACTCAATCCAATTATGTCGGCCTCCATATCCCTTGCTGTTTTTACTATAATTTCATTTGGATAATTATCAAGCTTCTGATTGACGATTCGAATAGTGACGTTGAATTTTGAACGTATATAAGAGGCTAAATACATGATGCCGAGCGGCGGAGATACGAGTGGATGAAAAGGTTTTCTGAACCCGGTATTTACGAGTAAAATCCTGAGTATTTTGCTTTTATCATTCATGAAGTATTACATCAGGCAGGTTTATTGTATTAATGATTTAGCTTTAATTAAATTTTTCTGCGCATCATGATATCCGGGATTTATTTTTAGTGCCTCATTAAAATGATGCTCAGCTTCGCTAAATTTTCCTAGTTGCGCCAGAGCAATACCCAGGTTATTATGAGCCCACGCATTTTGGGGATCGAGCTTTAAAGCTTCAGAATAATATGATATAGCTTCAATAAACCTTCCCAGATTAGCTAACACATAGCCTGAATTCAAGAGAGCCCCAATGTTGTGAGGATCAAGTTTCAATGCTTTAGTATAATTAGTAATGGCTTCATCAAACCTTTTTTGTTGAGCAAGAACATGCCCTAAATGTATATAAGTCCTCGGATTATCAGGCTCAATTCTTAATGCATCATAATAATGAGAAATTGCTTCATTTAATTTACCTTGTTGCATCAAAGCATAAGCATAATTTATATGTGCTCCAGCCTCATTGGGGTCAATCTTCAATGCTTCATTGAAATGAAAAATAGCATCATCAAGTTTTCGTTGTTTCAATAGTGCAAGGCCTATATTTACTTGAGCCTCTGAAGTTTTTGTATTACTTTTTAACACTTCATTAAAATGATAAATAGCTTCATCAAAACTACCCTGTTCTCCTAAAACAATTCCGAAATTCATACGGAATGCAGAGCTGTTTGGATTTACTTGTAAAGCATGTTTGTAAAAAGTAACGGTGTTTTTCCAATTTTGCGTCTGTAAGATGCTGAGAATCCCCAATATGCCCAAGAATACGCCGCTAATTATAATAGTTGAGGGTTTCTTGTAACGGGAAAGGAAAAACCCCAGAGCAATTCCCGGGCCTATCATTGATAAATAAAGGTAACGGTCAGCAACTGTTGAAATTGACTGGAATTTAAAATGAAATATTCCTAATACTGGTAATACACCGACAACAAAAACTATTGCCGAAGCCAGCAGCCATGATCGGTATTGCTTAATTTTATAGATTAAAATAAAATATAGTGCCAGAATCAGCAAAGCGATTACAAATAAATTTTGGGACAATGCTAGTTTTATGGTACGACCGTAATCAGGGCCTAATGAAATTGGAAAAATTAATTTATATAGATAAAATACCAGCGAATCTGATGAAACTAAAAACCGTTCTAACAAAGAAATGCCAGAAGTCGCTTCATTGGAAGCTGGCATTAATACAATTGTTGCAACTATTACCGGCAAGGATATCACTATCCAGCCAATAATTGATGCGGCAATATGTTTAAACTGCCGCTTTAAGATCAAGTAATCCAGAGTGAAAACTATTATGGGAACAACTACTCTGGTTGGCTTGGCCAATAGTGCCAAAATAAAAGAAACAATGGCAATGAGATAATGCATGATTTTCCTGTTTCTATCACGATTATCCTGATCAGTCTTATTTCCCTCCATTGATAATTGCGCATAAAGAAGATACTGCCAGATTGCAACAAGGGATAAAAATCCGCTGAAAACATCTTTTACACCGGTGATCCAGGCCACAGATTCCACCTGAACAGGATGTAGTGCGAACAAGAGCGCACCAAAGAAGGAAGGCAGTTCATCCTTGATTAAGATTCTCAATATTAAAAATACGAGTATCGCATTTAAAATATGAAAAATCAAATTTGAAGTATGAAAAACAGCAGGATTAAATTCAATTGAATTTGCATCTGATGGCGTGGTTCTGGCAAATAATCCCTCTATTGCAAGGAGGGTTATCGTTGCGGGCATATAAGAATCTTTATAAGGATTTTTCCAGGCATGTACTATGTTCTGAACAGTGACAGATTGTACATACGGGTTTTTATACACGGTGAAGTCATCATCATACCATACAAATTCGTATCCGATCACCTGAAAGAAAATAACACAGGTCACCAGGGCAACAAGCATGATGTAGAAAGTGCGGTTTTTTGTTATGGCTTGAAAGCCGGCCGTGCCCAGATGATTGTTTCTGCGTGCCAAGGAAATCCTCCTTAATTCATTATGAGTCATATTTCTCGCCGCTTATTATGGGCTTGCTTTTTTGAAGAATATCCCTGGTAATCTGATACTTTACACTATATCTTTTTTTTGTCCGGAGCAAATATATGATAAATCTTATAGCCTGAATAAGGACCCGCCTGTTGAATGAAGAATTTGAAAAAATATATTTAATAGGAATTTCATCCACGCTCATCCCTGCGCGTACGCATAAGGCGAGAGCCTCCGTGTGAAAATCAAACGACACGGACTTTAATTCACTTTCTGCTATTATTTTGGCAGCTCGGAGACTATATCTGCGGAATCCGCTGGTGCAGTCCTTGATGCCGGGACCGAATACGTCAAAGTATGAATCAGAAAGGGTATAATTAATAGCGACAGATCCCATCCAGGTTATCAGCTTCCTGTATACAGGAACATTCGCCGTGAACGTTCTGCTACCGATAACAATATCCGTATCGGGATGAAGATTGATGAAATCAGGTATCATGTCGGGATCATGTGACAGTCCTGCATCCATGGTAATGAACATGGTGTAACCGTTTTGAATACCGAATTTAAGGCCATCCTGAAGGCCGCGCGGTATATGGGTCGTTTTGTGATGCGTTATAATATGCAATGAATGCACATGCCTCCCCTGCAGGCATTCATGTTCTATTTCCTTCAGGATTTCAGACGTTCGGTCCCGGCTCCCATCGTCGGTAACTGAGACATCGGCATATTTCAACGCCCGCGTAACAATATCACGGATGGTTTTCTCTTCGTTGCGAGCGGGGATAATGACAAGCCTGTCCGTCATCTTGTTTATTCTACCTGAAAAAGCCCTCGGCCATTATGATATCTTCCTGTGTATTGATGTTAGTGTATTTATCACAGATAATAAAACTCTTCACCGAATTTCCATCGTCAATGGCGCACTGAATCAAATCAGGCAGTTCTTTTTCTTTTCTTTCGTGATGGATCGGAGTATACTCAATATACTGGAATATCTGGTTCCTGAAGATGCAATCTCCGGTGCCCATATAGTTGTTTAAAGGCTTCCTCGGTTTTTCAATGAGCCTGAAAATATTATTATTTTCGTCCTGTATCAGGCAATAGGTGCGTTTAATTAGATTTTTATCATCTACCCTGAGTATCCCGCAAATCCCGAAAAGGTCATTGGTGTTGAATAGATCGATCATTTCCTTGTGCTTCGGATTGATCAATATTTCATCGCCGAGTAGTAGCATGAAATCCTCTCCCGCAAGAGCTTCCCTGGCACTTTCAATAGCATGAACAAGGCCTTTCTGCTCGGCTTGTATTACATACCTGAGCTTTTTACCCTTGTAATAATTACCCAGATGATTTATAACGTCCTCAGCCCGGTATCCGATGATGATTATAATCTGATCAATATCGGTACTGACCACGCAGTCAAGGCTGTACTCGATAACAGGCCTGTCCATAATTCGTACCATGCATTTATTGTTATCGACCGACAGTTCATCGAGTCTTTTTCCTCGTCCTGCAGCAAGTATCAGCGCTTTCATTATTGTATTACTACCCGTCTCTATTAAATAATCCGATATTTCCCCTGATCCATTCAACCAGCATGGAAATGCCTTCACGCGGCATTACCTTCGGCTCCCAATTGAGCTGCTTTTTTGCTTTATCGATTTTACATATGAAATAACTCAAATCACCATGACGTTCATGTTCGAATTTATATTCAGGCCGTTTACCGAGAATATCCTCAAGAATACCAAAGCATTCGAGAAGTGAAATTGCGGTTTTTGTTCCACCGCCTATATTATAAATCCCCGGGGTTCTCCTGATGTAAAAGGCGTTAAAAGCTTCGCAAACGTCGGACACGTAAATAATGTCTCTCACCTGCTTACCAGTGCCATAAATTGTAGACGGCCATTTCATAAAGGCGCGAATGGCGAAGTTGGCAACCCATCCATGGTCTTCTCCTCCAAACTGACGTGTCCCGTAAATTCCGGTGAGACGAAAACTGGCGGCTTCCAGCTGGTAGGTATCGATATACGTTTTATGATATATATCGCCGGCAGCCTTTGAAGCGTGGAGAGGCGTTAATGTTCCTTCGAGTGTCCGTTCATTCTCATCAATTTCAACAGGATTTCTTACATAACGAATCATTTCCTCATGTACCGTTTCATTAATCTTGTTGCCGTAGACATGAATTGTAGCACAGGAGGCTACAGGGATTTTCAATTTCCGGGCGGTCTCAAGCACATTAAAGGTTCCGATCAGATTGGTCGTTATATCAAGGCGCGGATCTTCCCAGCTAATCGTCATTGCCGGTTGAGCCGCGGTGTGAATTATATAATCAGATCCTGTCGCGTTATCGAGCAATTCTTCGTGATTTCTGATGTCGGCTCGGATGAGCTTTACACCGATGCTTTTAAGAAAATTCCAGTTGTAGTTTCTCACTTTTTCAACAGCAAAACCCGATCTATTCAGCTCATACTTTGTCATATTATCATAAGAAATGACCTCAGCCCCTTTATTAATGTAATACTCGCACACATGGGAACCGAGAAAACCACAACCACCGGTCACAAAAACACGCATAATTTCCTCTGAATCAAATCAATAAGATATTAAATAAATTCTCCACAATTAAACGCTGTTATTTGCATAGGTTAATTAATCAAGAGTTTGGATAATTTACTTTTTTGATATTATCAGAATATACCAATATTTAATGAAAATTTGAACTATTTGTCAATAACAATCAAATTTCATAACAACCAACTGCAATTCGCATTTATTTTGACAATAGTGTTAGTTCAATATTCATATAATATCTGGAAAAATTGTGAAGAAAAATCATGGAATATACCATCCGGGTAACAGTATAATAATCATAACGGAGGTAACCACATCAAGGCTTACCTTTGATGGTGTTAGAAGCAGTCATAAGAAGGAGAGGAGGGCCTAATATTTGTCAGTCTCTCTGTAACGATAAAATCTGGCCTTGTTGTATCTTGAAAAATACAGGATCGAGAGGTGGACGATTGGTATCAGGGAATTTTTATTGATACGGCTCAAACCCCAAGTCATTCCTGCGCCGAAAATCAACCGGTATAACCTTAAAAAAGGAAGCCTGACAAGGAAACGGAGAACCCGGGTCGGTAAGTTCAACTGCACGGCAATATTCATCAGTTTCTGAAGGTTAAGCATTTCCCTTTTTTCCGCAAGATCTAGGGGGGCATCGGTAAAATAGGAATATCCTGTTTTATCGAATCCAGTTGTTGCTGTGATAAAATTATTTTTCAGGCAGTAGTTGTGTAAATCAGTACCCGGATAAGGATTCAGCAGCGAGCACCAGGCGAAGTCAGGCCTGATTTTTCTGTTTAGCTCATATGTCTCAAAGGCCATGGACAGGGTTTCCCCAGGACAGCAGACCATGTTGAATGATTGAAACCGAATCCCGTATTTTTTCAGAATCTTTGCCGCGAATACTATGCTTTCTTTCTTTAAATTTTTGGAAAGGATTCTGTTTCGCATATCTTCGTTGCCGCTTTCAAGACCCATTTTCACCGCATGGCATCCGGCAAGTTTGAGGTGTTTCACCAGGTCTTCGTCAAGGACTTCTGGGGTTGAGTTTATTTTAAAAGGAATCCCTATCTCTTTTCCGTAGGTTTCGCAAAAAAGGTGAAGCCAGTCTTTCGGTGCAAGGGTGAAACTGTCATCGTCAAAAGTAATGAACCGGACTTCCCCGGTTTTTTTCAGAAGCTTCAATTCGGCTATGATATGATCCACGGACCTGCGGCGGACGATCCTCCCCTTTCCATGGTACAGGAGATTGTAACGCTTGTTGAAACAGAATGCACAGGATTTTGGGCACCCTCTTCCAGCCATCATCACCTGGTGGTACAGAATCTCACGGCTCTTTCCCGTATAAAGGGCGTATCTTTGATATATTTCCCTGTCGTAATATGGCAAACTGTCAAGATTGTCCACGAGAGGCCGGACATCGTTTTTATGAAGAATTCCGTGTGACTTCACAATGAAATTGGGAATATCCTCGGTTTTTTTCCCGGAATCCACGGCATTCAGATAATCGATGAAAGCAAGGTCCCCTTCTCCGATACAGATGGCGTCGAGGTAGGACTCATGAATAACATCGGGATAAAAGGTGGCATGGGGCCCTCCGCAAATGATGAAAGAGGTTCCGCACGATTCCCTGAGTTTGGGGCAGATACTTTGCATGAAAGGAAATTCCGGCGTCGTGATTGAAAAGGCTATAACATCAGGTTTTAACTGGGTCGCTGTTTGAACGGGATCCTTTTCGAGATCCGCCACCACTATGCCACATGTGTGCCCTTTTCGCTTCCCTATGGCGGAAAGCGCCATGACAGACGGTTTAGCGAACACATCCTTTTGGATAAATACAACGCGGCTCAACAGATAACCTCAATCATTTCCGGAATTCACAACCGACGGAGGGGATGGGATTATTCAGTGTTGCCCCTTAATCCCCACTGGCGGACTACAGCCTTGTGGCGTATAAAATGTAAAATGCAACAGACTGTTGAAAAATTCAATAAGAAAATTAACGAGCGAGAGGTGTGATTGAAGGGGGCAGGTACTGAGCGCGGCTCAGGATAGTGTGGCAAATAAAGTATGGCATATTGTATGCAATTGATTATATAAAACTGAGCGGTCAGTTTAATTTTCTTGACGTGAGCACAGGTCTTGGATGATATTAGTGATCATTAATATTTTAAAAATATAATTAGTGACATAATAGAGTATCTTACTGGTGGTCATGGGAAAATTTCATATCCTGGTTGTGAAGAAGCACCATGGATTGCTACATCTGAAGACTTCAAACAAAATTGGAAAAAGATGAAAGAAGAATGGGAGAAAGGAAATTTTTTCACATATGACTGTATTGAATGCAGGGCAATTTCCTTTATAATATTTACCCTTTTGCAGAACATTCTACGGAGGTTTTAAAATGTCGTCTAATTCTACTGAAGAAATCATATGTTTTACTGCCTCTTAAAATTACCCTATGATAATATAAGTCCCGGAAAGTCAACAGGTGAAACATCGAAAGGGAAAGACTTTTGGATATTTGAATATTGTGCATACCTAACTTAGCAAGAAAAAAGCAATGAAGTATATACATGATAATATGAGACTTGTATTTAACAATTTCATTGATTTAATGAGTAGCAGGCTGATAAAGTTGTTATCAGTCTTTATCTTTCTATCTTTCACTCTTATATTATTTACCTACATATTTTTTATTAATTTTAGCGCACAAGATGATTCATATATAACCTTTCGGAACATTGATAATTTCATTCGCGGTTTTGGATTACGATGGAATATAGATGAGCGTGTAATGATTAACGTGCATCCTTTGTGGATGTTCCTTGTGGCCGGTATATATGCCATATCAAATAATATTTATTTATCGGTGTTCATTATTTCCCTGCTTCTCTCGCTTGCGGCCATATTACTTGTTTTCTATAGGGTAAAAGATCCCCTAATGATTTTTCTAACAGGATTTCTTGTCTGTTCCTCAAAAGCTTATATGGATTATGCCGGATCCGGGCTTGAAAATCCCTTATCATATTTTCTTGGAATATTGTTTGTTATTAAATTCATGGCATTTAATGAAGAAAAATCGGATGATAATCTGGTATTTGTGTTGTTTATTCTCGGCAGTTTAAATTTTTTATCCCGTTATGATACAGTGCTGTTTTTTATCCCGCCGCTTTTCTATGTATTATATACATGCTGGAAAAATAAACGTTTTCCCTTGTCGTACATCCTCATAGGATTGTTGCCGGCGCTTGGTTGGCTCGTTTTTTCTTTTATCTATTATGGTTTTATTTTTCCCAATGTATTTTACGCCTCACAAAACGCTCATTCTACAACAAAGGATTTCCTTTTACAGGGTCTGACTTTTTACAAGTACTCCTTTATTGTCGACCCGATTACTTTTATCGTAATTTTTACTACTTTGATATTAATAATATTTTACAGGTTTAAAAATAATAAGGTCATTACGGTTTTTGTTGGGATTGTTCTCTATATGCTATACATAATAGTGGTTGGTGGAACTTTCATGATATGCCGTTTTTTTGCAATGCCATTTATTATGAGCCTGATGCTTCTCATATATTTAATAAATATCAAAAAAATCTATATATTACTACTCTCACTTCTATTGTTAGGTTATAATATTTATTTCCCGTATATTCCAATCAAACATTGTGTTGACTCATTATCCTTGAATAACAGTCTAGTTCTAGAGAAAAGAGTTAAATTGGGTGATGACCACTGTTTTTATCATTCATCCAGCAATATTTTAAGCTATAGTAAGGACAAAAAGCCATTCCCTGAGCACATCTGGGCCATTTCAGCACTTGATTACAAATTGTTAAAATGCAGTTCGTGGGTAATGTCTAGTGTGGGATATAGTGGATACTTTTCTGGTCCCCAAATGATTATTATCGACCCATTGGGTATAACAGATCCACTACTATCACATATAACGGGCGACCCCACTTACCTTTGGGCTCACAACTGGCGTGATATACCAGCAGGTTATATAGAATCACGGATAAATGGACAAAACCTGATTGCAGACAATGAATTACATAAATACTATGAGAAGATACGGTTGATAAGCAGAGGCGACTTGTTCACAAAAACAAGATGGAAATATATCCTTGAGTTAAATTTTACAAAAAGTAAGTATTTTGATAAAAAATATAAGCGTGACACTGAATGTGAAAATAACCCGATAACCTGCCCCCCCAAAGTGTACCCCTGATTTAGGGAAAATCTCTTGAAAAAAATTCAGGGGAGCAGTATTCAAGAGCTTTACTGCTTCATTTAGATGAGCAACAGGTTCATTAAATTTTTCCTGTTGTGACAGCAAATTGCCATAAGACGTATGAAATCGATTGCTCGTTTCTTGTTTAAAGAAAGATAGTTGGCCAATCCATTAAACCCTACCCAGTCAGATAAAATGCATATTAATACGCACCTTCTCAGGGGGAGGGAAGGGGCTTCAATTCCGGCACCCTGTCCAGCACCCTGCCCAGACCATCATTGAGCCGTCCCATATCCATGAAATAATAGGCGCCCCTGTAGTGCAGAAGTACCCTGCCCCTGTAAGAGCCGGCAAGCTCGTACGGGAAAGGGATGCGCGTTCTGTCCTTCCCGTACAGCGCGGTCCAGAGACCCTCGCTCGTCTCGCATACGTACCCTGACGCCGCGGGCTCAATGTCCACCAGGTCGGTAAAGCGGGCGAGCGATTTCTTGGTCTTTGAGGAGAGGTCGAATCGCGTGAGCTCCCATTTGCCCGAGCTGCCTGCCATGTAGTAGACAGCCTTGTCGCTCATAAAATAGCGCGAAGACGACATGACCAGGTTCTTCAATAAAACAGAGCCTGTTCCTGCATCGACGATTGAGAAGCTGTATGAGCCGGCAATGCCGGCAAGCACGCTGAGAAGCTTCCCCTTTTTTTCAATACGTGCGTTGTAGAAACTGGTATAGGGCGAGGGAAAGGTCTCCTTGTAAGCCTGCGTGCTCATGTTCCCGGTAACGTCATAACGATAGACCCGTGAATTCCTGTAATACAGAAGACTGTCGCCATCGATCGCGAGGGCCCGGACCGGGCTTTTTGCGTCCCCGACCGATTCATCGCGAAGGTGAGAGCCGGAGCCGCTGAAAATTCCGAGCTGGATCCCGTCGGTAATCGCGGCATACGAATCGTCTGCCGCGACCTGGGTGATATTCCCGTCCCCCGTGAGATCAAGGGTGAGACGATTTGGATACACGACCTTTGCGCTGCCGTCCGAGAGACGGTACAGGAGCGTCCCGTTTGTCTTAAGGTCCTCCCCTTCAATGGAGTCGACAGACGCATACCTGATGAAGTCCGTTTCGAGGTCCCGGAGGGCTCCCGGCTCTTTTTCGATGAACCGGTCGATCGCACGGTTTAACCGGGCGTCGGGGTCGACCGAGCATCCGCTTGAGATGATGCCGAGAAAAAACAGGCACGTGCCGGTGAAGATAAATAAATTTTTCATAATGCTACTTGGTCCGCTTTCTTGATTGGATTCGCTCGATAATGCGCTTGATATATTCCGAGTCGTACAGCTCGATCATTTTCGACTGTGCGACCGCCTTGGCCCGAATGCTGAATTTTGACGTTGTTATATAGATGCCGTTTTTGCATTTCTCCTGGCCGATCCGCTTCTGGAGATCATTGAGATTGTCCTCTGTAATTTCACGCGTGGTCCGGTGAAAATAAATAAGTATGGGCGGTTCGTTTATCCGCTTTATGTTATAGGACTTGTACTGGTATTCATTGGCGCTGATCCGGTCCTTGGAGATAATGTTGTAATTGAGGCCGGAAATCATCTCCGCAATGGTCGGCTGCAGGGATTCAAGAGACGCCGTGAACATCGTCATCAGGGTTTCATTGAGCAGTATTTCCTGGTACGATTCGAGCTTGATCCTGGTGCCCCGGTAGGTGGGGTTTTCATCGGAGATTTTCGTCCAGTGGTAAAAGGCTTCCTTGATCTTGTTCTGGTGCTCGTAGCATTCGGCGAGCAGATACCGGTATGCCAGCGATTCCTCGTCTTTTTCCTTGAGGTTCGAGAGGCCCTGTTCCAGCACGTCAATGGCGGTATCGTACTCTTCGAGATGAAAGTATATCTCGCCTGTCTTGTAGAGGCTGCCGAGAAAATACTTTCTGTCCTTTTTCGAGTTCTCGAGCATATAGAGCGCGTTCTTGAAATCTTTTTTCATCTGGTAAATCAGCCCCAGGTGAAACTGGGCCTCGCTGTGGTCGCCGGCAATCTTGAGGGATTGCAGGAGATATTCTTCGCTTTTTTCATATTCGGCGGTGTTGAAGCAGGATATGCCGAGCGGAAGGTAGGCATCGGTAAGGGTCGAATCAAGGGTTATCGCCTTGAAGAGATGCTCACGCGCCTTCTTGTAATCCTTTTTCTGGTACAGGGCGTGACCGATCCGGTGATTTGAGACGAGATCATCCGGATTGAAGGAAAGAATTATCCGGTATTCTTCGATCTCTTTCGGAAAGTTCTTGGTATCGCCATACAGGCGCGCAAGATGGTAATGAACGTCGATTTCGTTGATGTATTTGCTGAAATTCTGGATGGATAGGATAGCGTTGAATTCTGATACCGCCAGAAGATACTGGCCCTGTTTCATCAGAATGAGCGCCCGGATGTAGCGCGCGGGCACATAATCTCCCTTGCGTTCAAGGATCTTTGACACGATTTCGTTGGCTTTGCTGACCTGGTCATCCTCGAGATATTCCTCTGCTTTTCGTATCCTGGCATGAAAAGAAGTTGATTTAATTAATATGAATATGAATATGATTAAGACTGCGAAAAAAATTAGTATAGCGTATTTCATCTGCAGTGGTACTTTACCTTGGAATGGCACATCCGGAATTCCGGAGGCGGCATAATGACAGATCAGGCATCCGATATTAAGTATTGCACGTCGATAAAACCAGTCAAGTAGATTATCGTGCCGGGCATCCGGGTATTCATATAAAAACGGTCCAGAAACAACTATTTCATAATTGACAAATTGCACTGATTCGGACTTTTTGTTTTTCTTTACTGTCCGTATAGACGCGATCCATTATTACAACCAAGGAGCCGGCCATGGCGAAAGTGGGTATCATCCTGGGAAGCGATTCTGACCTGCCGAAAATCAGGGAATGTTTTGAGATCCTGGAGCAGTTCGATATTCCATTCGAAATCATCATATCGTCGGCCCACAGGACGCCCGAACAGACGAAGGAGTGGGCGGGAACAGCGGCGAAGCGCGGTCTAAAAGTCATTATCGCCGCGGCCGGCGGGGCAGCCCATCTCCCCGGAGTCGTGGCGGCGCATACAATGCTACCGGTCATCGGCATCCCGGTGGAGACAACCCTGGCCGGCGGCCTTGACTCGATGCTGTCGATAATACAGATGCCTGCCGGCATCCCGGTGGCGGCCATGGCAACGGGAAAAGCCGGCGGAACAAACGCGGCTCTTTTCGCCGTGAGCATACTGGCCCTGTCCGACTCCACCTGCGCAGAGCGGCTCGAAAAATACCGTAGTGAGCTGGCGGAGAAAGTCACTGCCCGGAACGAACAGCTTCAGAAAGTCGGTTATAAAGAGTATATCAAGAACAGCAGGGGATGACGCATGATCGAGCACCGGGTCCAGTTACCAAATGAGCGGATAGTCATACTCGATTTCGGATCGCAGTACACACAGCTCATAGCGCGGAGAATTCGGGAGCTGCACGTATACGCCGAGATCGTTCCTTATTATTATCAGTTGGAGGAAATTAAAAAGGTAAAGCCTGCGGCGATCATATTGTCAGGCGGGCCGTCCTCCACGTACGATAAGGATGCTCCGCATGCGGCATCTGAGATCTTTTCGCTGGGCATCCCCATTCTGGGCATTTGCTACGGGCTCTACCAGGTGGTACGTGCTTTCAACGGGGGCATCGATGGGGCCCAGTCAAAGGAATACGGAAGGGCGATGATCGACATCCAGGGCTCGTCGATGCTTTTCAAGGGGCTTGCGCAGAAGGAGCAGGTCTGGATGAGTCACGGGGACAAGGTGACGTCACCGCCACCGGGATTCACCCTGATCGCGTCATCCCATAATGCCGAGGTAGCGGCGATCGAGCATCAGGAGAAAAAAATTTACGGGGTGCAGTTCCATCCAGAAGTGTACCATACCGTCAACGGAAAGAAGATATTGGAAAATTTCCTCTTCGGGATATGCGGTCTCAGCCCGTCCTGGAACATGGAATCCTTCATCGAATCATCGGTGGAATCAATACGGAAAGAGGTTGGCGACGGTACCGTTCTACTCGGTCTCTCCGGCGGGGTCGATTCTTCGGTTACGGCCGTACTGCTGGAAAAGGCCATCGGCGACCGCCTCTACTGCGTGTTCGTGAACAACGGCGTCCTGCGAAAGAATGAACATGTCCAGGTGGTGGAGCGGTTCAAGAAACACATGAAGCTCAACCTGATTTACGTGGACGCAACCGCCCGCTTCTTGAAAAAGCTCAGGGGAGTCGAAAACCCGGAAAAGAAGCGACGTATCATCGGACGCGAGTTCATCAAGGTGTTCATGGAGGAAGCGCGCAAAATCGGGAGGTTTGATTTCCTGGCGCAGGGTACGCTGTATCCGGACGTGATCGAGTCAGTTTCCACCAAGGGGCCTTCGGACACCATAAAGAGCCACCATAACCGGGTCCCGGAGGTGTTAAAGCTGATTCGTTCCGGCAGGGTCATAGAGCCGCTCAAGGAGCTGTTCAAGGACGAGGTCAGGGAGCTTGGCCGGGTGCTCGGCATGCCGGACGAACTGATACGCCGGCATCCCTTTCCGGGTCCCGGTCTGGCCATACGCATAATCGGAGAAGTAACACCCGAGCGGATACGTATCCTCCAGGAAGCCGATGATATCGTGGTGCGGGAAATAAAGGAAGCAGGGCTCTATAACGATCTCTGGCAGATATTTGCCGTGTTCCTGCCGGTCAAATCTGTCGGGGTCATGGGCGACAGCAGGACGTATGAAAACGTGATAGCAATTCGCGGAGTGACATCTGTAGACGCCATGACTGCCGATTGGGCCTACCTGCCAGAAGCTGTACTCAGAAAAATATCAAATCGCATCATCAATGAAATAAAAGGAGTCAATCGCGCGGTATATGACATTTCGTCCAAGCCGCCCAGCACTATTGAATGGGAATAACCGTTATTCGGATTTCTCGAAATTGTGGCGTTTCAGCGCTGTGTTGATGGTCCAGTGAAGATCGATCCCCTTCACCGGCTTCAATAAATAGCCGTATGATGTGGTCTCTTCCTTGGCCCTCTGGATGATATCAAAATTTGTGTTTGCCGTCAGATATACGATGGGTGTGCCGAAATTCTTGTTTATATATGCGGCAGCCTCGATACCGTCGATCTTCCCTGCCAGCGTTATATCCATGATGATGAGGTCGGGTTTGATCGTACCGATATTTGCAAGGGCTTCCTCGCCTGATGTGATTATACCTGCTATATTGTAACCCAGGTTTTCCAGCATCTTTCTTATGAGCTGCGCAGTGATCAGTTCGTCTTCTATGATTAATATTCTCGTCATTTTCATTGTTATAGTATCTACCCTGTCAGGCGTTAAATAATGACAAACTATTTATGCCTTTTTTCTATTGGACGGATACGGAACAATCGACTAACGTCGAGTGTCTTATTAATATAGTGACGTTTGATCGCTTGAGATGACAAAAAATAAAAAAAAATGAATTTTTTGTTATTAATTATAAGCGGGATTCATTTAATGAGAAGTAATCAGGAAGGTGTTTATTATGTCTAGATGCGATAATTACAAAGTTCACTTTCTTATAAGGAGTTATTTTCAAAATTAAGAAGATATTCCTTGATATGGATCCCTCCGGAGTAATTACCGATAGAGCCGTCATTCCTTATAACGCGGTGACAGGGGATGATAATCGGTACCATGTTTTTTGCCATTGTATTACCGATAAAACGTGCTCCTCCGGGGAAACCGGAGCGGCGTGCCAGATCGCCGTATGAAACTGTCGACCCGAATGGCACCTTGATGAGCTGATCATAAACCATGCATTCGTTCGGCGTGAAAAGCGAGCAGTCAATAGTCAATGAACCACCCCTGGAGGTTATGTAAAGCAAGGAGCTTCTTTTCTCGTATCTGACCGATTGCTTGAATAACGCATTCTTCTTTTCGGCCGAAGTGCGGCTGAAAAAATAGTCCAGATATGAACGGCAGGCCGTGATGGAATGATTGACACCTTTGATAAGCTTCTTTTCAAGAGGATGGCGATTAGTATGCTTGATGGAGAACACGATGGACATCAGGCGGGAATCTGTACCGATTATCAGGAGTTTTCCGACCGGCGATTCATAGGTCGAATAAAGAGCCTGACCGGATTTGATGATATGATCTATCCCAGCGCTTTCAATCATTATTGTTACCAAGAATCTCCATCGAGTGAATTTTATCACGCTCGAGCTGACCTATGAGGCTCTCCCGGGAATTGAATGCTGTTTCATTTCTTATTTTTTCATAAAACTCGATTGTGATAACGTCTTCATATATATCTTCGTTGAAATCGAAAATATTTACTTCAATCGTTCTTCTGGAACCTGCAAATGTCGGATTTTTGCCGATATTGAGCATGCCATTTTTTTTCGTTTCATTCTCTAACCGGACCGTCACGGCATAGACGCCGTCACCGGGGATGATTTTGTCTTGGTGCAGCGGCTCGATGTTTGCTGTCGGGAATCCGAGCGTCCTGCCTCGACCCTCGCCGCGCACCACGGTCCCTGAGAGCGTATACCGCCAGCCGAGCAGGGCATTGGCTTTTTGCATGTTGCCTGACTCTATTTCGCGCCTGATCCACGTTGATGATATGGGATGCTCGTACCGGTCTTCTTCCTCGATTCTTGTTATTTCAACGCCGGTGGCGGATGAAAGCTCGGTCAGAAAATCAAAATTCCCTTCACGGTTTTTCCCGAATGCATGATCATATCCAATGACGAGATACCTGGCGTCAAGCTTTCCGATCAGCACTTCGTTATAAAAATCGATCGCGTGCATCTGGGACGTCTGCCGGGTAAAATTGAGGAGTATGATATTGGGGATCCCGAAATTGTAAATCGCGTTGACTTTCTCTTCCGTTGTGGTGATTATTTTTATTGGCAGCTCGGGGTTGAGAACCTTTCTCGGATGGGACGAGAAGGTTATAACGACCGGTTCCCCGGATTTCTCGCGGGATTTTTCTACCAGGGCGGAAAGTATCTTGCGATGACCCAGGTGTACGCCATCAAAGTTACCGATGGTGACTACCGGGTTTATAAAAAGGTTTTTGTGTTCTGGGAGATGGTGATAGATTTTCATGTAATTCCAGAGGTCCGACCCGGAAGGGACGGGCGCCTCAATCATTTGTCATATTTCTTTCTCATTTCCTGGCCGGCGAGGTTGATGATGAACTGGTCGAGCAGCACGATTGCCGTGAAGGCCTCTGCGACCGGCCATACACGGGAGACGATAGTCGGATCACGGCGTGTGACGGCTGCGAGTTCGGCGTCTTTCAGCGCAACCTTGTCGATAGTCTTCTGCGGCTTGGCAATGGTGGGCGTCGGCTTGATGGCAAGCCGTACGACGATGTCCTGACCGGTGGTAAGACCGCCGGTGATGCCGCCGCTGTTATTTCCGGAAAAGGCAACCGTGCCGTTTTTCATGAACATCTGGTCATTGCACTGGCTCCCGGTCATGTCCTTGACCCTCAAGCCTGCGCCAATCTCGACCGCCTTGACAGTGCCGATGCTCATCATTCTTCCCAGCTCTCCGTCGAGCTTGTTGAATACGGGCTCGCCGATTCCGGCAGGGACCCCGCGGGCAACCACCTCAACGACGCCGCCGCTTGAATCGCCGCCGTCGCGCGTGGCAATGATGGCATCATACATGGCACGAGCGCTTTCAAGGTGCGGGCAGTTGAGGACAGGGTGAAGTCCGCGTTCTGCCAGAGCCCCGATCTCATCGTCGGAAAGGGGCTTGCGTTTAATATCGGGAACCATTTTCTCTATTTCAGAAAGGACAGCGATTTTTTCAACAAACCTCATGCCCGGCCTGATGCGGCCTTCCCTGTATACCAGATTATACAATGGGTCCATGTCGCGGCGGATTTCCCGGAAGGCCCTGACGCGGTCCCGTATGGTATCATAGCCCATCTCCTGCATGGAGATGCCGGCAGCCTCCCGCACGAAGGAGAATATCTCGATGCCGTGATCGAGAAGGATTTTTTTCGCGATTGAGCCGGCCGCCACGATTGTGGAAGTGTAACGGCCGCTGAATATACCGGCTCCGATTGAATCGTCCCACTGGCCGTATTTCTGGTATGACGCATAGGACGCGTGTCCGGGCCTGGGGGTTCTGTTTGTAACCCGGTACTGCTCGATGTGCTCGAAATGGCGGTCCAGGTTGGGTATCAGTATTGTCAGAGGGGTACCATTGGCATAGCCCTCGTTTTTAAAACCGGTCATGGTATCCGCAGCATTAACGCCGGTATAAATGACCGGTATGTCGGGCTCGCGCCGCGGGGAGGAAAGCTCGCCCTGGCCGGGTTTTCTCTGAAGAAGATCGGCATAAATCTCCTCTTCAAGTATCTGGATTCCCGCCGGGATACCCTGGATAAGGGTTATCAGGCCTTCCTGGTAGGATCCCCCTCCAACCGTTACCTGAAAAATAGTTCCGTATGAGCATCCGATCATTAATAAATCCCTGATTGAAAATATTTCAAAGACACTTATGTACTTGAACGAATCATGTCAAGTGTTTAATGATAGACCTGGTATACGCTCAGGGAGAGAATGCGCGTGCGATGTATCACCGCGATGGATACTCGGGATGAGGTATCCATAAGCGTTTACCTCTGTTTTTTTCGGTCGAAAATGTATACTCGATGGAACAGGTTATGCCATACGTATGGTCCAGAGACTTGTCAAGATCAAAGAAACTGCGGTCGCTGGTTTTTTGTATATATCTTAGGAGGCGATAATGGCCCCCCAGGGATATGGATGTGTCGATTTTCGGAATATTGAGTTTAAATGCCGCAAGCGTAGAGCAGCCGATCGCGTAAAATCTCCCGACAGGGATCGGGGGGAAATCGAACCGGAGTTTCCACTGGTCGATGATATTCTGATAATCGAACCGGTCCGTGCCGGACTGAAATGTTCCGGAGAAGTCAAATATAAAGGTAAAAAACGAGGATAACGGTACGGTAAAATGCAGACCCAGCTCGGGGGTGAATTTCAGCATATCTCCTTTCATGTCTGCATGAATAATATTGTATGGTATGAGCAGTCTGACCTGATCGAATTCTGTTTCACTATCCAGAAATTCTACGCGGAGACCTGCGTAGGGCATGAGGAATTCAAGGACATAATAACCGGCACGAGCGTATGTATCGTAGAGATCGTATGATATTCCGAATCTCTGTCTGCCCGTATAAGGGGACAGCGAGGGATTCGCAGCTGTTGTCTCGCCTTGAGAATAGCGGAACGAGGCCCCAATTTCCCAGTTTCGCAGGAAACGTACCGTCAGATCCGGTCCGTAATTATATGACTGTATGATACTGTAGAGAGGCGCATTCGTTGACGGCATAACCTGAAGATCCGGAGAGTACATGATGATCTTACGGTTGTTCCAGGCCGGGTTCCACCAGTTAAACAGGACGGTACCGCCGAAGCTGATATCAACGGCACGGGCCGGCAGTGAGAGTGCTATCAGGGAACATGATGCGATGATCGCGATGTGTAACGGGCATTTTTTCAACAATAGCAACCTCTGGGCTGCCCAATAAATTGATCGAAATGATTTAATAATCAACTGATTTTTATTCAAGGGATAATTTTTTATTACGTATTCAGGGATGAAGGTATTCCAGCCCCTGAACCTGGATCATGGCGCCCGCATGGATGACGGGCATGCGGGCACCATACCGATTGATGCAAGGAAGACGGCCTCCGGGGGGATGTTAGAGCGACAGATTCCCCGCGGGTTTTTTCTTTTGTGCTGCCTTTCTCTGGGCCGCTGCAGCTCTTTGCTTTTGAAGCATTTCGAGCTTCTCCTTGAGGGACATTTTACCAACAGCCTTCTGTTTTTCTTTTATTTCCCGCTGTTTCTCTTTGAGCTTTTCAGCAATTTGTTTTTTGTCCTTTTTGAACTGTTCCAAATTAAGCTTATATTGTTCTTTTGCTTTCCGTATCTTTTCCTTGGCGTCGTGGATCTTCTTTTCAAGTTTTTTACGTGATTCATCGCGCATTTTTTTCATGAGCACGGGCTTGAGAGTTTTGATCTCTTCTCTAATTTTCTTTATATCATCTGGATTGAGTGCAGATACTTTTATTTTCTTTTTATTCATGATGGCATCAATCACCGTCGCTTTGTCAATGCGTACTGTTTGGTTTGCTTCAACAAAATTCTTAACATGCTCGATTACGGTATTATTCTGAACCGGATTGATCTGTACTTTCCCGTCTAAAACGTCAAGACGGGACTCATTTTGTGCCGCGATTATACGAAAACTCGTACCCCGTATTGATGCGACAGAAGTCGGTGTTTTCACCTGGAATGATCCTCTCTTCAGCTTCTCGAGTGTCGAGTATAGCTTGCCTTGGTCCATGTTAATTTTCGTAACACCTGTAACGGGATCGATAAGTGATTCAATATGCACCAATGAATTCTCGTAAACACGCACGATACCGATATTTCCTAATAAAATGTCGGCTGAGGACAGGGGGCCGGTACGAACTGAATCTCCAATTGATAAGAAATCACCGTCTTTGGGCGTTTTTTGCGTTCCGGCGGAGAGGATAGTGACTGTTCCGATTGGTGAATAAAGATACAGTGATAATTCTTCCTTGTTACTTTTACACGAAAAGAAGTATGAAGATATGATAAGAGCCATTAAAATAAATATTATTTTTTTCATGTATGCAACTCCCGGCTCAGAAATATCGAGCCATTTTATTGAAAATGAATAAAAGATAAAAAATATCGCACTATACCCGGTGCCATAATACATGGCACCTGTCAAATATTAATCGGAACGCAGGTATGATCCTGATAAATATTAGACATTAATTTGAATTTTTCATGGAAAAATAAATTTTTTTAATCAATCCATAGGTCATTGGGCGAGAAAATATTTTAAGCATGATGGACTGCAATTTGCCGGTGATCCCCGGTGTAACACGGAACCTGCCTCTGAAGAGGGCCTTCAAACCAGCCTCTGCGCAACGATCAGGAGATATCAACGTCCGGCGTATAATTGATGGAAGAAATACCTGGTTGGCTTTAAAAAAATTTGTGTTTATACCTCCAGGGGTTATGCAGGTTACTTTGATGTTGTGCTGTTTCCACTCGCAATGGAGTGCTTCGGACATTGAAAGGACATATCGTTTCGTCGGCCCATATGAAAGCGACGCGGGGTCTGCAAATTCCGCCGCGATCGATGATATGTTCAATATATATCCCCGTTTTCGTCCGATCATCTCTTTCCCGAATAAAAAGCAGAGCTTGGTGACGGCAAGGACATGAAGATTGATGACGTTTTCAATATGGCAGATATCGTCCATTTCACGATCAACATTGACGAATATACCGGCGCAATTAATGAGGATATCGGCCTGGATCATTTTTTCCCTGCAGATGTCGAATAACCGGTCAGCCGAATCCGGTTTGAACAGATCCATCACGATCGTTGAAACAGTGCAGGCCGAACGTGCTTCAATGTTGCGTTTTACCCGAGCGAGCTCCCCGCTGTTTTCACTCACCAGGACGAGGTCATGTCCACGGGCAGCGAGCTTTTTCGCGAACGACTCTCCAAGACCCGATGAAGCTCCGGTCACCAGAGCGGTTAATTTTGTGGTTGTATCCATGATGCATATTACCTGGTCGATGTTTTTTATTTATAAGTCTCCGCGAAACGACACGCGGCCTGATAATCAAGGGTAGTAGTTATCTTGAAATTTGAAGATTCACCACGGACCATTTTCACTCTGAAACCGGCCGCAATTGCCAGGGATACATCATCTGTTGCGGTTGTGCCGTTACGTAGTGCGGCCATATGTGCCGCGTTGATGATGGAAAACCGGAAGGCTTGCGGTGTCTGAGCGGCAAAAAGGGTATCGCGCGGCGGCACGGTGGCGACAAAGCTGTCTCGTATTTCAGCGACTGTATCTTGGACCGGGACATATACCCCGGCGGCGCTATGGGTTCTGGCCTCACTGACGCATGATATGATGGTTTCCTGTCGTATGAAAGGCCGTGCGGCGTCATGGATGAGAATAACGTCGTTATCGTCAAAGGGAAGTGATGCTATGGCATTGGAAGCCGATTCCTGTCGGGTGCTGCCGCCGGGGACCAGTTTCAGGATTTTTTGAATTGAGTATTCCTGAAAAATAAGCTCAGCCTGCGGGAGGTACCGGTCGGGAAGAACCGCGATGATATGGTCGATTGCCTCACAGGCGGCAAATGTTTGCATCGACCAGGCTATGACCGGTCTGTTCGCCAGGGGGAGAAACTGTTTCGGAACCTTGTCGTCGAGACGCAGTCCGCTGCCGCCGGCAAGTATTATTGCATAGGTACGATCCATAGGGGGCCTCATCTGCTCGGTTTGAATATGATGCTCTTTTCCTGAAGAAGGTCCTTGATCATGCTGACGTTTTCTTCAATATTACCCGGCTCTTGGATGTAGAGATCGCACGCCAGATCGGAACCATCCTTGTCGCCGATCCAGACGGTTTCGATTTTTTTCTGATCCACGATCGTTTTGATGATATCCATATCGCCCTGCCGGAGCTCTATAGCGGTAACGATAAGTATGATCCCCGCATCCAGCATGATGTGGGCAATCTCGCCAAGCCTGCGGATGTGCTCCATATTATCCTCATCCCGCGTTGACCTTCCCTTGATGTCCGCATCAACGCCGTAGAGCACATTGCCGATCCCGAGGAAGTAGGCGATTTTTCCGTCATTGAACAGCCTTTTCTCCAGAGCACGGGCCGTGGATTTCTTGCCTGAATCTTTTTTCCCGGTGAGTATTATCATGGCGGAATTTTGCCCGAGACGCTCTGCGCGATGATCGCCTGATATGCCGCTTCTTTCCCATTTGAAGTTCCGCATATACACGCTGTTGCGGACCCAGGAGCTGCTGTCATCGAGTTCCTGGTGGATGATGCCGCCGCCGGAAATCTCGTAATTATCGACGATCACAAACCTGCTGGTCATGGGATTGTTTTCCGCGGTGTCGAACGCGATCGGGTTCGACAGCTGTAAAATGCATTCGGCGACGTCGTGCCGGTCGATTGATTCCTTCACGTCGGTCCACTCGAGCGTGGCGGCATTGAGAACCCGGAGGGTTTTTTCTATTGAGACAGGCATCTTGTCGGTCCCGATCTTCAGGTTGTAATTCCTGTTCGGGGTCATCGGTTTCTTCCCGAGCCAGAACAGGCTGGTTTTGATACGCGTGGTGACACATGGCTTTTTTTCAGAAGCTTTAACGGCAAGTTCGCCGCGGGTGATGTATATCTGTTCCGTCAGAGTGATGGCAGTCGCACAGGGCGCGGTTGCGGTGGAAGGCTGTGGCGCGTTGAATACCTCTATGCTCTTGACTCTGCTTTTTTTTCCCGAAGGAAAAAAAAGGAGCTCGTCGCCGACCGTTACCGACCCGGAGAGAATAGTGCCGGCGACGATACGCCGGTTGTCACCAAAGCGGGTGAATTTATATACATCCTGGACCGGCATGCGGAAGGGCTTGTACCCGATATCATTCGCAGTCTGAAATTCCTCAAGCGCATCCAGCACGGTTTTACCGTCATACCAGGGTATTGTCGTGTTGTCGCGCGTAATGTTGACCCCCAGCCTCCCGCTGATTGGCACGAAACAGGCAGGCTTTACGTTGATCCGGGCAAGAAAAGCACTGTATTCCGTGACGATAGTATCGTAGACCTCGCGGCTGTAGTCGACCAGGTCCATTTTATTGACCAGGACCGCGATTTGATTGATGCCCAGCATTGACAGCATGTACCCGTGGCGGCGCGAGTTTTCTTTCACGCCTTCATTTGCGTCAATGACAAGAAGGGCAGCCTCGGCGTGAGAGGCGCCGGTTATCATGTTTTTAAGAAACTCGATATGGCCCGGCGCATCGATGATAATGTAGTCCCTCTTTTCCGTTTTGAAAAATACCCGTGCCGAATCGATGGTGATACCCTGTGACTGCTCGTCCTTCAGCGCATCGATCAAAAAGGCGTACTCGAAGGGCTTGGAATTGCGCTCGCAGTTGTCCCGCACCAGGTCGAGCTTCCCGTCCGGGAGCGAATTGGTGTCAACCAGCAGCCTCCCGATGACCGTGCTCTTGCCATGATCGACGTGGCCGACGATCACGATATTCATTTTTTCCCTTTGTTCGAAGCTTGATCCGGTCATAACAGATTACATATATCCTTCACGGCGCAGGGTCTCCAGGCCGCCGCCATCATCCTTGTCCTGGGCGCGTCCTGACCGCTCGGCAATGTTCTTCAGATTGCCGCTTTTCAGTTCTTCGATGATATCCCTGACGTTTTTGGATTTTGAATCAATCGGGTTGGTGCAGGGCCAGCACCCCAGTGAGCGGTAGCGCTTGCCGTCCCCATGGTCATAATAGAGGGACACGGTTGGAATTTTCTCGCGTTCGATGTATTCCCATATGTTCAGCTCGGTCCAGTCAAGAAGCGGGTGAATCCTGAGATGTGTTCCCGGCGCGAAATCGGTTTTGAACTGATTCCAGAATTCCGGCGGCTGGTCGCCGATGTCCCATTCGCTGTAAGTATCACGCGGCGAAAAATAGCGCTCCTTGGAACGGGAACCTTCTTCGTCGGCGCGGGCTCCGACGATAACGCCGGTATACGGCTCGGAATTCCTGTCAACCTCATAGGCCCTGGTGTGATGGTTATAGCGGAGACGCTTCCACGTGCCGTTCAGCGTGTTAATCAGGGCTTTGGTCTTGAGGTTCCGGCAGCATGCGATGCGGTCAACTGCTCCGTCCGGAAAAGTCTGCTTCACCTCGAGCGCTTCCTCGTTCTTTCCGACGATCATCATCAGGTTCCATTCATGGGCCAGACGGTCCCGGTACTGGATCATTTCGGGGATTTTATAATTGGTGTCGATGTGTACAAGAGGAAAGGGTACATGACCCAGAAATGCCTTGCGCGTAAGCCAGAGAAGCACGGTGGAGTCCTTTCCTATGGACCAGAGCATACACAGATTCTTGAAATTGGCGTAGGCCTCCCTGATGATATGGATACTGATATTTTCGAGAAGGTCCAGATGGTTCATCGCTTCCTCGTCTCCGGCTTGAGATAGGCGTGCAGGTACACCATAATCTCACGCATTGATTCGTCGACTGGTTTTCCCTCGGTATTGATGGTCAGCTCGGGTCGTTGTGGCGGCTCGTAGGGATCGTCGATCCCGGTAAAATGTTGTATTTTGCCGGCACGAGCTTTGCGGTAGAGCCCCTTGACGTCACGACGCTCGCATTCTTCAACGGACGTTGCGATATACACCTCGATGAAATTGCCGCACAGGCTCCGGACAAAATCGCGCGATTCTGCATAGGGAGACACGAAGGAAGATATGACGATGATGCCGTTTTTTTCCAATATCGATGCGAGATATCCGATCCTCCTGATATGCGCGTCCCGCTCGTCCCTGGTAAATCCCGTTTCCGGGAAAACGGAGCGTACCGCATCGCCGTCAAGACGGGTCACGCGGTATCCACGGGACGCAAGCGTTTCATGAAGCATGTCAGCGATCGTGCTTTTTCCCGATCCGGAAAGACCGGTGAACCAAAGAACAAACGGCGTTGCCAGTGGCGTTTGGGCGGCTGAACGGTTCCAGACGCGCTCATGAATATAGTAGAGAACCAGCTTGATCACTATTTCAGCGCCACAGACGGAAGCGGCTATAGCGGGCGATCCGGCAACAATGTATACGAGCGAGAAGGTGATGACAGAACCGGCGCAGCGCCAGGTCAATGACTTGATGACGCTTTCATGTTTTATCGGTGATTTCATTATAATCAAATTCTATTGGATTAGAAATCGAATTAAGCGCATGTCAAGTATATTTGAATAATTATTACCATGGGAATTTCTACCCGGGGTAATGGTTAGCGGGGTGCGGAAAAATTATTATTGGTTGTCGGTCCTCGTTCCAACGGTCACTGAAGATTAAGCGACATAAGAGAATCAAGCAGGCGACGTGCGGACGCATCCCATGAAAATTGTCGTGATCGCTTCAGGCCCCTGTCCCTCAGCTTTTTCCTGAGTGCCGGGTCTGACACGGACTTTTCCATGATTTGTGATAATCCTTCCACGTCGAAAGGGCCGACCATGATGGCGGCGTCACCGGCGACTTCGGGAATGGATGACGTATTCGACGTGATGACCGGGCATCCGCACTGCATGGCTTCAAGAACCGGCAGGCCAAATCCTTCATACAGGGTGGGGAACACGAAGAGCTCGGCGCCGGTGTATAGCGGTGCGAGTTCCGTATTCGAGACATACCCGGTGATGAGGACGTTTTCGCTCACGTCAGAGTTTTCAATGTCACTGAAAAAGTCGGAGTTGATCCATCCGGCCATACCCACGAGCACGAGCTGGTAATTCAGCCGTGAGGGCATGATGCGATACGCTGCCAGCAGAGACTTGAGGTTCTTGCGGGGCTCCAGTGTGCACACTGATAATATGTATTTTTTTGTGATACCGTACTTTTTCTTGATTGTCGAAATGGCAGATGCGCCGGCGAGATAAAATATGGCGCTGTCTGCGGCCAGGGGAATTGCATCAATGCGATTATCAATGCCCAGTATCTCATGCGCGTCCTTTTTTGTATTCGATGATATTGCCACGAGGAGGTCCAGCTTTTTCATATTCCTCAAGGTGAACAGCTTCATCCTGATTTTGTTTCCGAACTCCATGGTTTCAGGGAAGAGCTCCCATACGAGATCATAGAGTATGCCGGCCTTTTTCACCGGTGACAGGAAAAAGTAAGGATAGTAATAGGTTGACGTGCCGAGGTAGACATCGATCCGGTTAATTTTAATTGAAGAAGCTAGCTTTATGGAAAAGACCGCTTCATCAAGAAGCTCCAGAATTATTTTCATTATTCGCAAAATGAGTATGGATATACGGGTCATTATTCCATTCTGACTTCTGGCGGATCTTTTTCTGTTCCATGCATGCCATACGCGCATCCGTATATTTTTAAGTGCGTACTTGAAATCCACATGCCGCCAGAGTGGATTCCTGATCTCAACGTGCTTTAAATCATCCATGGTGTAAATATAGTATTCATTATGCGAATCGATCTTCTGCAATTCGTTCATGTAGTGGAGTATGACGGTGCCGACACCGGTGATTTTATCCTGGCTCAGGGCATGGGCCTCGATAGCTATTTTCATGACGGGTCTCCTGTAATGGATGAGATGACTGCAGTTGACAGGGTGTACTCGTGCCGGCTGTTGCGGCGTTTATAATGCCGGTGCCGTGAATGATAACGCATGGTGCGAGTCATCCGGTAATTATATCGAAAATCCCCTGTGCCGTTTTTTTCCAGGTAAAGTTCCGGCAGTTTTTCAGTCCTTCCGCTGAAAGTTTTTTCCTGAGCTTCTTATCCTGCACGATATCCAGCATGGCGCGGGCGATATCGCTAACGTCATGAGGATCGACATACATGGCGCCGGTACCGGCCACCTCAGGACAGCTGGATACAGCGCTTGTGATGACCGGGCAGCCGCACGCCTGCGCTTCCAGTATGGGGAGGCCGAACCCTTCATAGAGCGACGGGTAGAGGTAACAGTCTGCCAGGTTATACATCATGACCAGGTCCTCTTCGCTGATGAACCCAAGCTTGATGATCCTGTCTGACAGGCTATTGTTCGTTATCATGTCATGTACTTCGGTATCGAGCCAGGAATCACCACCGGTGAAATAAATGCAGTGGGGGATTGAGTCCTTAATCCGGATGAAGGCCCGTATCAGGTTGAGCATGTTTTTTCTTGGGCTTAGAGATCCGGCATAGAAGAAGAACGGCGTCTTCAGATTATGGCGCCTGATTGTTTCAGAAAGTTTTTTCTTGTCAGTAATGACTTTAAAATGGTTTTCCACTCCCTCTTTCACAACGCGGATTTTTTCAGGTCGTATTCCGAGCAGGGCCTTCATACGGGATGCGGTAAAGTCCGATACGGTCAGGTCGATCCATGAGAACCGGGCCGCAACGGGAATCATGAGCCTGTGATGCAGATTGTCGAAAAACTTGAACTCTCGAAAATTGAAGTCCTCGAAATACACGATATCATGATAGACGGGGATTTTCCTGCCTCTCACCAGCGGTGAAAAGGTGTTTTTTGGGAAGAGGAATGTGTCAATCCTGTTTAACCATGAGAACAGCGGTATATAGATATAGTCGAAAAATAGCTTAGACCGCATCCGGATGATTTTCACTGAAAAGTTTTCCGGCAGCCGGAAATCAAAATCCAGGTTGTCATACATGAGAATGTAGTACCGGTTTTCCCTGTCGAGCGCGGCAAGCTCGCGGATGATGTTCATGGTATACCGGGCGGGACCGCCGTGACGCTCGTTCAGGACCCGCGCGTTGATGGCGATATTCATGATCTCCTCGGTGTGGCGCCGCGGGCGGTGGCAATGCTGTTGAACGCCGCGAGATACCCGGCAGCCTGGGCACGTACATCGTATTTTTTTGAGAGCAGCAATCCTTTTTTTTGGAGCCGGACGCGCTTGCCTGCATCGGATATCAACCCTTGCATTTTAGCGGCAATGTCTTCGGGAGACTGCGGATCGGCATATTCAACCGCATCTCCGAAAACCTCCGGTATCGCAGTGCTCGGAGCGGTGAGGACAGCCGTCCCTGATGCCATGGCCTCAAGTATAGGGAGGCAAAACCCCTCGTGCAGAGAGGGGAGAACGAAGAGGCGGGCCCTGCTGTACAGGCTCGCGAGCTCGTCCCCGTCAACATAGCCTTTGAACATGATCCTGTCACGGACCGGCTTATCAAGGCTTTCGATCAGTTCGCTGATCGGGCTGTTTTTCCATCCGCTACCGCCCACGATGACAAACGTATCACTGATCCTGTCAGCAATGAGTGAAAAGGCCCTGATAATATTGACCAGGTTCTTCCGCGGCTGAAGTGTACCCACGAAGAGAAGATACTTTTCCTTCTTTCCGGATGGGGTAAATTCCAGCAGATCAATGCCGTTATGGATAACGGTGATCCTGTCCGGATTAATATGAAGATAATTGACCATTTCGTTCTTTGAATGTTGTGATACCGTGAAAAAGTAATCAGAACGTTTCACGAAAAACGGGAACAGGACATTATAAAAAATAGTGTTGGTCAGGGAAATGGCCTCGGGCATGGCTTTAAACGCGACGTCATGCACGGTCGTTGCAACGGTCACCGAGCGGGGCAGGAGCAGGGGAAAATATTCGGCACCTGCAAAAAAAAGTTCCACATGATCGCGGATGATCGCCGATCTGAGCGATGGGCTCTGGAGCCAGAGGCGGCGTTTGCCCCGGAACATGCCGTTTATCTCACGGAGATGGAAGCGCGGGTTCCTGAATATAATGTCCGCCTGTTCGGTATGACTGATCCCGGGCGTATAGAGGTAATATTCATGGTCCGACTCTATGCGGGAAAGCTGGACGAGAAGCCTCAAAAGAAAGTTGCCGAGCCCGTCTATATGCCCGGCATAAAGGTAATATGCGTCTACACCTATCTTCATTGCCTGGATAAAGCTTCTTTAATCATTTTCAACAGCATGGCCGATCGTACCGTTTCGCCCTTGTCATTGAGATGATAGGCGGTATCGCCGAAATATTCTTCCGGGTACATGAAGTCCCTCGGCTTGTTAAGAAGGGTGCCCTTGAATGATTGTTTCATGATATTATAATAGGCGTTGATGTATTTTTCCTGTAAAAGATATTCGCTCGTGGGAAAATGGGAAAAATAAAATAATAGCCGCACGTTTTTTTTCGTCGCAAATTCATTGAAGTCATTTAAAAAACCAAGTTTTTTCCAATCCGGATAAGTAAATGTGTTATTGAGGTTCATTAGCGGCCTGTGTATGCTATATGGATGGAGGCGATTTCCATTAGTGTTAAATTCGTTTTTATAGTTGGGGAATCCGGTGGCGAAAAGCTCGGTCGGGTTCAACAATACCAGGTTTCGAATAAATGATTTCACCTTACCCTGGCACAGATCGAGCATTGTTTTAAAAACATAATAATACTCCCCATTATTGATGTATTGACAGGCATGCCGGGCAGGAGACATGAGGAAAAAGTATCGTTTAGCTTCTTCATTGGTATGGATGTATGTATAATATTTAGGGTCGAGGACGGTTGCATATTCCATAGTCACCACCACGACGTCACCAGGCCGTACATGCTCCTTTATCTCTTCAAGGTGCTCGGATGTGCCGAGCCCGCCCCAGAGACTCATATCGATCATGGAATATCCCAGTTCCTTTTCCAGAAGATCTGTTTTTAGTGTCAGCTGGCTGCTCCCGCCGATGAATATCATGCGCGGTGATTTTTTCTGCTTCAGCATCTCTTTCTTGTTAACCAGGGCAGCCAGGTCATGCGGGATGGTGCCGGGCATGAGCCATAAGACGGCCATGGTCAGGATCATTGATAAAATGCAGAGTGCTATGTAACCAAACAGTTTTCTCATTTCTTTCGGGCCTAGAATACAAAATATAAGAATTGTTGTCCTGACATGCCGAGAAATACTATCGAAAAGAGCAGACAATAGTATAAAGCAATCTGGACGTACCATGGTTTTTGTGAGATCATTTCCCGCATGCTTTGTTTTTTTACTTCCTGGATTATCTCTATGGTGCCATGCACCATAATGGCCAGCGCAAGCGTAATCATTTCAGGAAGAAATGCGGGTTTGGCAAATCCCAGGAATGTCGTCTTGTTCTGTATCACGATGTATGCTTTTATGGTATCTACATTCATGGTCATGAGGGTTTGTATCAGACCGCCGAATCCTGAAAACAGGTTGGTTATAATGTAGAAGCCGTCAGACGTTTTATCTGCCCTGAAAAATATGCCGGCGAATGTGAAAAGAAGGAACGTATTCACTATTTTTAAGACGTTGTGAAGCCTGGGGACCTTGCTCAGTCCCGTCAGCGTGACGAGCTTGCGCCGGATGTTCTTGGTCCAGATCGACGCGAGGGAGTAGAATCCGTTTAAGGAGGCCCATATTATAAAGGTCCAGTTCGCCCCATGCCAGATTCCGCTCAGGAAAAAAATTGTAAATATATTAAACTGCCAGCGCAACTGCGCAACACGGTTCCCGCCCAGCGGGATATAGACGTAATCACGGAACCAGGCTATCAGAGTGATATGCCATCTTCGCCACAGCTCCGGTATCGATGGTGAAAGATAGGGGCGTTTAAAGTTCTGTGTCAGCTTGATGCCGAAGATCTGAGCCGTTCCGATAGCAATGTTGGAATAGCCGGCAAAATCACAGAAGACCTGGAATATAAAACAGAGCGATGCTATGATCAGGTAGATTCCCAGAAAACCCTTCGGATTTGAAAATACATCATTCGCTACGATCGCCGCCCTGTCAGCGATCACGATTTTCTGGAAAAAGCCCCATGCCATAAGTTTCAGGCCGTCCATGACCTGTTTATAATCGAATTGATGCTCCTCATAGAATTGCTTTATTAATTTCTGAGGGCGCTCGATCGGTCCAGCGACGATCTTTGGAAAAAAGAGTATGTAAAGTGACAAGATTCCGAGGTGGCGTTCAGGCTTCATCGTCCCGCGATAAACATCGACCAGATAGCTGATGCTCTGAAAGGTGTAGTATGATATGCCGACGGGAACAAGTATTTTAAGAATTCGCGGAGGGTAGCGCAGGTCGAGAAATAATGCAATATCCGATACTGTCTGGCTGAAAAAATTGAAATACTTGAATACAAAGAGCAGAAGAAGGGTATAGATTATGCCGATGACCAGGTACAGTTTTGCCCTTCCCGATCCCGCAGTCTTGGCCCTGTCGATTATGATCGCCACAAAATAATTGACCAGTATGACCGATATGATGGAGAGGGTGAGTATAATATAATAGATAACGGGTTTGTTTTTTGCCGGATCATATTTAAAGAAAGGCGTTTCTTTCAGCGGATCAAAGGAAGAATAATAAAAAAATCCGAAAAAAAAGCAGCTTGCCGCGAGAAGCAAGCCCCACCGGTATTTATGGGGCAGTGCGAAATATAGTATCGCGATAACCGGAAGAAATATTAGAAATTCAAGAGAGTTAAATTGCATAGTTCCTGATACTTTCTGAAATTTAAGATTTGATATACTAATTTTTTACATATGTTGCAGTCAAGACAAAAAACAGATATCGGGGTGGGTTTCTAACGGCATTTATTGGACGGCTCCCTACTCGGTTAGTAGCCACTCCAGGGTGTCCCTGATGCTGTAAGCGGGCCGCCAGTTCAGGCATTGCTGTAGTGCTGAAGAATCGCCGATTGCCTTGATAATTTCGTTTTTACGCAAGAGCGAATCGGAATGTTTAATATCAAGAGTCGTCTTCGAAAGCTCCTGTATCATGGTAAGAAGATCGCTAAGGCGGTATCCGGTCCCGCTTGCCACGTTAAAGATCTCTCCGTCCGGAAGACGCTCCATCAACCGTATATATGCGTCGGTTACGTCACGCACATCCATGAAGTCACGGATTACTGAGAGGTTGCCAAGCTCGAGCCCCTGCTTTTTCTCACGAACGGCGGATACGATTTTCGGTATAATGAAATGCGGGTTCTGTCCGCGGCCGGTGTGATTGAAGGGACGAACGATCACCAGCGGAAGACCATGCTCTATACGGAACACGTTCGCGATATGCTCCGCCGAAGCCTTGCTTGCGCCGTAATGATTAACCGGTCGTAGCGGAGTGTCCTCGGTTATAGGCTGGAGCGAAGCATCAACAATCCCGTAGACCTGGGAGGAGCTTACCAGCAGGAATCCCGGTTTCTTTTTCATACTGACGGCCGCCGACAGGAGATTCATGGTCCCGTTCACGTTGATTGCATACAGAAGGGAGGGGTCGACCGAGTCAACCCGCGATATCGCGGCAAGATGGAATACGAAATCCGGCGACAGCTCCTCCATGCACTTCATGACTGCCGGGAGGTTGGTGATGTCCGTCTGGCGCACGGCAGTGTCCCTGCTCTCGGTATCCATGCCGAACACATGATATCCTTTCACTTCCAGAGATCGGCGAAGAATAGACCCGACAAAACCGTTAATGCCGGTTATCAGTATGTTATTGTAGCTCATCGCAGCAGGGTTGCCTCCGGTGCCGGTCCGGTTCTCTACTCTTCTTTTTTAACCCGTTCCAGATCGCGCTCAACCATGATCGTAACCAGGTCTTTGAATTTGACTTTCGGCTCCCACCCAAGCGTTTTCTTGGCCTTGGAATAATCTCCCAGTAGTTGGTCAACCTCGCCTGGCCGGAAGAATTTCGGATTTATTTTCACAACGGTTTTGCCGGTTTTCATATCGATGCCGGTCTCGTTCACGCCTGATCCTTTCCACTGGATGGTGGTCCCGGCATATTGAAATGCATGCTCAATAAACTCGCGGACGGAGTGGTTTTCGTTGGTGGCGAGAATGAAGTCATCCGGTGCCGGCTGCTGAAGCATCAGCCACATGCCTTCTACATATTCCTTCGCGAATCCCCAGTCGCGTCTGGCGTCCATATTGCCGACTTCAAAGTAGTCCTGCTTTCCCAGTATGATGCGGGCAACGGCGTCGCTCACTTTCCTGGTCACGAACTCGATCCCCCGGAGCGGCGATTCATGATTGAAAAGGATCCCCGAACATCCGAATATATCGTATGATTCGCGGTAACCGATTGTCAGCCAGTGCCCGTACAATTTTGCGGTGGCATAGGGGCTGCGGGGATAGAAAGGAGTGCTTTCCTTCTGCGGTATTTCCTGAACTTTGCCGAACATCTCGGAGCTTGATGCCTGGTAGAACTTAATCCTCGGATTGACGATGCGGATAGCTTCGAGAACTCTCGTAACGCCGATCGCGGTAATCTCACCGGTAAGGACCGGCTTCTCGAAAGAGACGGCAACGAAGCTCTGCGCCGCGAGATTGTAAATTTCATCAGGCTTGATTTTATCGAAGGCCCGGATGAGATTTCCGGTGTCGAGAATGTCTACTTCCACGAGCTCGATATCCTTGTGGACCTTGAGTTCGTCGAGTCTCCAGAAATTCGGCGAGCTTGTCCGCCGGTATCCGCCATAGACGCGGTACCCTTTCTCAAGAAGAAGTGCTGAGAGATATGCGCCGTCCTGGCCGGTGACTCCGGTGATAAATGCGGTTTTTGTCATATTTGTGTCCCCGTACTTGAAGATTTTAACAGGATGTTCCCGTGTCCAGTGACGTAACGTCCCAGCCTGCTGACGTACACCTTGGAATCGTTATGGAATAACTACAATTTTTGTCAATAATCATTTTACGGGAACAATGTTGACCTGTCTATGCCGGATGCTGCGGTGACTGAATGTTCCCGGCCGTGTTTTCTAACGTTACATAATACCTGTGACAGGTGGCATCATGTGATAGTGCAACGGCGATAAAAGCATTGACAAATTTTATAAATTAATGGTTTTATAACGATACAATCTTCAGAATTGAGAGGGTCATTATGGCAGCGCATAAACTGGTTCTTCTGCTGGCGGTATGTTCCGCGATAAGCTTTATTTCGTGCGATGTTGATGTGCCCATTAAGGAAATGGTCACTGCAAGAACCACCATTGAAAAGGCCCGCCAGGTACTGGCTGAAAAGTATGATCCTGCCAACCTGAACCAGGCCGTGGAGGAGCTAAACAAGAGCCACGGATTTGTGGTGAACAAGAAAGCTTCTGATGCGAAGGCGTCTGCGATAAAAGCTACGGATTATGCCGAGGCCGCCATACAGATATCCCTGCCTCAAGCGGTAGACGGCAATCTCGAAGAGTCGAAAACCCTGTACCAGGAAGCGGACAAACTCAACGCGGCAAAATCCGCCCCGGATCAGTTCGCGGCCGCGGAAGCTGCCATCACGAAAACTGAAACCCTGAAGAGCGACCACAATCTCTGGGATGCGTTCGCGAAATCCAAGGAAGCCGTCACTGCCAGCGGCCAGGCGAAGGAAGCCGCTCTGGCAAAACTGCCGGAGCTGAACGAAGAGCTGAATGCGATGAAAAAGGATGTGGAATTTCTGAAGTCCCAGAAATTGAATGACCAGCAAAAGCAGCAGATTGACGAGGCGTCATCAAAGCTTGATAAAGCCGGCGAGCTTCTCGGCCAGAACAACGCAAAAGAAGCTGCGGCGCTGATGAGCGAAGCCGGCGCTTCCATCAACACCGTGAAGATGGCCGTACAGAAAATATCGGCGCGGGATAAGATCGCCGAGCTCCGCAAGGAAGCGGAGCTGTTGAAAAAAGAGAGGGGTTCTGAATATGCCGGTGATGACATAGCAGCAATAACCGCCGCGCTTAATGAGGCGGAGTCCCTTCTGGAACAGGAAAAAACCGAAGAGGCGCTTAAAAAAATTTCTGAAGCGGAGCAGTTGCTTGCGTCCGCAAAGGAAAAAACAACCAAAGGCCTGGCGCTTGAGAAGGCAAAATCAGTTGAAAAGATGCTTGAGGAAGCGCGGAAAAAGGATACGAAGAACAGGTTCAAGACCGAGATCGATAATGCCGCAACCATGATTGATGACGGGAAAAAGCTCCTCGAGGACGGATCCTACACGGAGAGCCTGGCTAAATTTGAGGAAGCCGAAGCCCTTCTGAATTCAATCGGAATTGCAAGCGAGAAGGACCGGCTCGGCAAAGACGGCTCTACAATCAGCAAGGAAGGAAAAAGAATGTACAGGGTCATCTTCAACAGGAAGAACCGCGACTGCCTCTGGAGAATAGCCGGCAAGGTTTACAAGAACGAGCGGCTCTGGCCTTTGATCTATGTCGCGAACAAGGACCAGATCAAGGACCCCGACCTGATATTCCCGGGCCAGAAATTTATTATACCTGAAATACCGGAAAAGGAAGGAAAAAGCGATAAGAGCAAGCTGGAGGAAAAGAGCGAAAGCGGCAAGGACGCCGGCGGAGCAACGCCTGAAACGAAAACTGATTCCACGGATGAAGAATAGTTTAGAGTAATACGTGAAAAATAGAGTTTCCTGTTTACTGGTAACGGTCATCGTATCGTTGATGGCGGGCACTCTTATAGCCCGGGACATCAATCTTGATGCAATTTACATCAACCCGGGCTCACCGGTCTACGGCAGGCTCCTGGAAAAGAAACTTGAAGCCTATCAATTGGCCGGATCCGAATTCATCGATCGGGACGTGATATTCGCCGGCTGGGGTGACGGAAATACTGTCCTCTACGTCAAGGAATTACCGCAGCTAAACGTAGCGTACGCCTATAATAGGGTATTGCGAAAAAGCAGGGAAATCGGCAGAATCGTCGGGACAATAACAGCACTTAAGCAAAGCGCCGGCGGATCATATCTTTTTATCAAGAGGCTGGTCGAGGTGCCGGGTGCGGTGCCTCGCGGCGAAACCCTGATACTGAACGTAGCTACAAAACAGATAACGGTCCTGAATTCAGCATACCCTTTCATAGACTTTTCAGTGGCGCCCGGCGGGAATTCAATTCTGTACGAATCCGGCGGGAACATAGTCGAATTAATTCCTGAAACGGAAAGCAGGAGCGTAACTGTCAGACGCCCGGACTATGCGGATATTACGCGGTCCGGTGAACCGGTCATTGCACACCTGTCTCCGAACGGGAAAAAAGCCGTACTCGTGAGCGGAAGCGGCGGCTCGTATCGTTCAAAGTTGACGGCAGCCGGTGCGTCCTGGGAGCTTCCGGGAGTGACTTCGGCGACCGAGCTGTATTGGCTTGACAATAACCAGCTGGTATATCGCAAGGGGGCCTCCGGCAACTATTCGGTATGCCTGTATGACGCGGTCACGCGGCGATCAACGATTCTGCTTGATAATTCGCTCAATACCAACATCCATTATTCATCCTATCCGAAAATTATCACCTTCCTTAAAAATCAGATCATACGCGTATACGATGTACGGAAAAGAGAAATGATAAACACCTGCCTCGAAGGAGAAGACGCCAGCTTTTCTCCTGACGGCAACCGCTTTATTTCGCTGTACCTGAAAAAGCTTTTTGTTACCGGCATCACCAGCGTAAAAAAGAAAAATACGGAATTGACAAAGAAGGCGAAAGAGATAGTTGCCCTTTATCACAGTCTCCTGGAAAACGGGAAAGAGCTATCCAATGATTATTCAGGGGAATATGTGCAAAAAAAGATATCGGCCTACGGATCGATTTCCGATTGAGGCATCACCCGGAACATCGATGAGCTCTCCGGTGACAGGACTATTGTATGGATCTGAATACGACGAAACACGCTGTCAGCACGTGGCTGAGAGAATACTGGAACCGTCTGAATACTGGCGCGCATCAGCCTGGACGGCGGCTTGAAGAAAGCCCTATCGAGCTGAGGCGGGAAACAAAAAACCGGCCGCTGGTAAACCTGCTCCTTTTTGTCGCCACCTTCCTGACCACAACCTTTGCGGGAGCTCCCGAGGCAAGGACGCTTGTTGACGTATTCCTGATCGGGATGCCCTTTTCCATTACCCTTATCATCATCCTTCTCTGTCATGAGTTTGGACATTATTTTGCTGCTAGAAAATTCGGCGCGGATCCGACCCTGCCCTATTTCATACCGCTGCCCCTGTCTTTCCCTTCACCGGGAACCATGGGAGCGGTCATAAGAACAAGAACGCCGATACCAAGCCGGCGCGCCCTGCTGTACATTGGTGCGATGGGGCCGCTTCCCGGATTTATAGTGAGCCTGGCTGCCGCGATCATCGGGATCTATCTTTCGGACATACGGCCGCTGCCCGTAGCCGGAAGCGATACCCTTGTTCCGATACTGGGCGATTCGATGCTGTTTCGCGTGTTGATACAGATAATTCATGGTCCGGTCCCGGCAGGACATGATCTCTATTTGTCGCAATACGCGTGGGCTGCCTGGTTTGGTCTGTTCATAACCAGCCTTAACCTCATGCCCATCGGACAGCTTGACGGGAGCCATGTACTCTACGCGCTCATCGGCGGGAAACAGCGTTTGTTCGGCTGGGCTGCTCTCGCAGGACTCGCTGGAATGGCGATAGTGTGGCCCGGATGGATCGTCTGGATAATGCTGACGCTGTTCCTTCTCATGGTTGCTCACCCGGAAATTCCCGGTTGCGAACGGCTCACCATGACAGAGAAAGCCATCGGGTGGTCCTGCATGGTCATACTGATCATCACGTTTATTCCGGTTCCCCTGGAATTTTTATGACAGTGGACCGTCTTCCCGCGAAATCCTGTTTATTTTTTTGTATTCCCGGTACCGCCTGATAATAGTTATTGTGCAAAGAATATCCATACCGTACCATGCGGCCGTAAGGTGGTAAAATTCCGACTTCCCGATAGCTGTGTAAAAAAAATGGATTGCTGGTTGTCCGGACAGCACTGCCAGACCCCAGATCAGAACAGCCGTTGTGATGCCGGTCATACAGACAATTGTTATGATGACCGAGTATATGGATTTATATTTTCTGAACACGATAAGGATGAGTAAGATCAGTACACCGATTACAAAAAACACCATGACATAACTCCGAATCTATACGTTAGACAGGGTAAAGCTTGAGACACCGTCACCAGCCCACTATAAACTGGCATAAAGAACTCACCCGGCTATGAATCAGCAGGAGGGTATAAAATCAAGTTCTTATTGATTGATCTTAAGTTATCTATGAATGATATCATTTTTTAGGAAGTCAGCCTATTTTTTTATAAAAAAGTTGCAATATTATATATATATTAAAATTTGACGTTGTTTTCCAATTTATAATTAATGAGATTAAAACCATGACCAAGTCCAAACAAGTATCACTCGTTTCCATAATAGCCCTTGGCGTCCTGATGCTAGCGTGCGCCACGGCCGGGGATAAAAAGATCGAGTCCGATAACCAGCGTTTTTTGAAAGCGCCGTTTACGCCGGGTGAGGATAAAGAGACGTTCCGCGTCGTTATCACGTCGAACAATTATGCCGTCGTTCAAACGGAATGTACGGATACCATTGAGCGGGAGGATGATCCCGGCGGCGATGAGTACATTTGTGACGAGATAAAGAAATATGATAAAATCAACGAGGCACGTGAAGGCATGTACCACATCGCGCTGTTCCCTGACCGCGGGACCCTCATGAAGGTGCGGCCCTACAAGCCCATTAACCTGATCGAGCTGGATAATCTGATCATTGATGACCTGATGCGGTGGACCTTTAAATTCCCCCAGAAGACCATCAAGCCGAATAAAATGTACATCAAGTATCGGATAGTTCTCAGGAAGAGGGAGAAGGACGATAAAATCAGAAAGGAAGTCCAGAAAAAAATGATGGGCGAGGAATAGCCCGGCTGCAGCAGCGAATCGAAGGGGCCCGCACCGGTGGCAGGCCCCTTGTTTATATAAGATTTACAATGACGTCGTGTTGATAATAAGCCTCACGGCATTTTCATCCATCATCATTTTTCGCGATATCTCGTTCGATGACCATCCCTTGTCAGATAATTCACGAACCGTCCGTATCACGTTTTCATTAATGTTTTTATGTGCTCCTGCAGGGCCTTTGACCTGCTTCAATATGGGGTTGTTATTATCGACAGCCTGTATAAAGTCGGCAAGCTGGCGCATCCGCTGGTCGGTCTGGGTAAACAGCTCCTGGAGATGATTGTCGGTGCTGCTGATTTCGTCCCTGAGCGTCTCAACCTTCTTGAACATGGCCTGGAGCTGCTTGACCCGTGCTTCCATGATCTCTGACAGGCTGTCAAGCTCGTTGAACTTGTCCTTGATCTCCTTGATGTCGCTTTCCCGTGTCTTTAAAATAAGCAGGCTCTCATCAATACCGCGCATATGCTGGTTTATTTTGTCGACCCGCTTTTCAGACCGGTCAACCACCTTCTGGAACGAGTTGATTTTTCCCTCGACAGATTGGATCAGGATATCGGCCTTGTTCACCGAGTCGAGGTTCCGGGCGATGACGTCCTCGTACTCATGGAGCTCCCTGATCCGAGACTCGAGGCCGGTGTAGCTTTCCATGAGTGCGTCAATCCGGGAGCTGACGGCGTCAATTTTCCCGTATTGCTCCTGGAAGCTTCCCGCTTTTTGCAGCGCCTGGTCACTCAACTCCTCGAGGGTGCGTATCTCGGTTTCTATATCAGCCAGTTTTTCCTTCTTGTTCTGGTACGAGCGGATCTCCCTGTCGAATTCCTTTGTCAGCTCTTTCAGGTAATCAATATCAGAGAAGAATTTATCGAGGTGTTGCGCCTCTTTCTGCGATTCCTGGAGCATCCGGTTCAGGCGCTCGATCTGGTCATTGACGTCCCTTACCAGTGACTCGGTCTTGGTGAATACCTTGCTCTGGTCCTCGTAATTCAGAATTTCCGTTTTCATGTCAGAAAGTCGCTGCTCCAGGCCCGAAAATTCATCTTTTACTCTCTGCATCTGGACTGAGACGTAGCCCCCGAGCTTCATCTCGTTGTCGTCCAGCTTTTCCTGGAATTCGTTGAGTTTCTGCTCAATGTCGCCGGTGCTGGCGGTGAGCTCTTCGGCCTTGGACTCGGCCGTGTCGATGATGCGCGTCTCGAACTCGAGGAAGCGCGATTCGAAATTTTCAATTTCCTTGCGCACCTCCTCTGCCTCGCGGCGGCTGGCGTGAACGATTTCGTCGCGTTTGGATATCGCGTGGATGTTCAGGTTGTCAAGCTCGGTCCTCACCTTGTCGGCCTCGATCTCGAAGGTCTTTATAAGCTTTGCCTTGGATTCATTAACGTTTGATTCAACTGCCGTCAGCTTGTTGCCGAGCTTGTCCAGGTCGTTCTGGAAGCGGTCCAGGAGGGTCCCCTTGGTGTCGTCAAACTCGGATTCGAACTCCTTGAGCTTCGAATATAGCACGTCAATAGACTGCTGAATCTCGCTTTCTACTCCGGAGCTGCGCTCCTTGATCTCCGTAAAAACCTTTCCTTCCAGGTCGGCCAGGTTAATTTTAAGCATCTCGATTTGAGTCTGAAGATTTGATGCTCCTTCAACGGACTTCGCGACGCCGTCTATCTTGACCTTGAAATTCTGGAGCAATATCTCCCCCGTGTCTGTTACCCGCTGGTCCATATCAGAAAGAGCACGCTCGAAAGACTCGGTCAGGTCCGCGAGCTTCTGGCGGCTGCTGTTGACGAGCATATCTTCCTTGTTTTCTACGGAATCACGCAGCTTGTTTATCTGTTCGCTGAATTCGGTTGATAATTCACGTGATTTTTCCTTGAGACGATTGTTGAAGTTCTGGAGTATCTCTGCGCTCTCGCCTTTGAGAGTCTTGAGCGTCTCCTTGGTATAGGACATGTTCTGGGATATTTCAGCGAAACTATCTTTGGCACCCGCGATAAATTCGATCTGCTTGTTGACGTCACGGGCCGACTGGGATATAACGCGGATGTCGTCTTCGACTTTTTTTAAATTGGTTTTTTCAATGTCGAGTCCCTGGAGCTTTGCCTCGATTTCATTAACCGCAGAATTGATATTCTTTGCCAGGGCATTTGATTTTTTTAGCAGGATGTCCATTTCAATCGTGGCGTCATTGAATCGCCTGTTCTCGGTTTCTGCGAGTTTTTTAAATTCATCAAACAGTCGGGATGAATATCTTCTCAATTTTGCCATTTTCATATTGGTCCGGTCAAGCTTCCTGAAAAGGATAAGCATGGCGAGGCAGACCACGCAGGTTATGATGTTGAGGATCATGATATTTACTCCGATGTTATATAAAACATGTATGACTAAAAAAATATACACTGTAATTTTTTTGTCAATCAAAATTTTATGTCACATTAGAAGTCATGCATTTTTAGCGAATAAAACCAGAAGAATCACGAAAAATACGGATTGATAAAACAAGAATGGTATATTGAAATTATATAACCTTCCTTATTTATATATTATCGATTAATATTATTGACAAAAAGATATTCCTTTTAAAATAGTACACTCACTATTTTCTGATCAGATTTCTGAATTAATGCTGAAAGCAACTGATGTTTATATATTATCGAGGTGATTCTTATGAAGAGGACGTTACAGCCCAGCAAAACCAAACGGTTTAAAAAACACGGATTCAGGGAGAGGATGAGCACCGCTGAAGGCAGAAAAGTATTAAGCAGGAGAAGAAAAAAAGGGAGGCAGAAGCTGACAGTTTCCGACGAGCGGAGATTGCCGAAATAATTTTGTATCGTGAAACGTATATATTCTTTAAAGGGAAGGAATCTATTCAGGGAAGTTTATCTTAAGGGCAGGAAATTACAGGACACGGGGATTCGGATTTTTTTTCTCAATATTAATAAAAGCAAATATGTAAAACCTGTCACTATCAATGATGGATTAAACGATTCGAAAAGAGTAAAGATCGCGATCGCTCTGGCGAAATCATACGGCGCTGCTCATGTTCGGAACAAAGGAAAACGACGGATGCGCGCGATTTGCTCCGGGTTCTTGAATGAGGTAAATAAAGGGTTTTACATAATCATACGTATTGATAGTGATTTTCGGGATCTGGCATTCGAAGAAGAAAAAAGGATCGTCAGATCGCTATTCGCGAAAGCGGGATTGTTAAACGGCGATGCGTGTAACCAGTTACGGCAAAACAATTAACACTATATTCACGAAGCTCATTGTTTTATTAATTGGCGTTTATCGCACGTTCCTGTCCCCATTGTTGCCTCGTTCTTGCAGATTTTATCCATCCTGCTCGGTTTATGCTATCGACGCTTTGAAAAAGCACGGCGCGCTCAAGGGCTCCTATCTGGCGGCACGACGAATTCTCCGGTGCCATCCATTCCATGATGGAGGCTTTGATCCGGTGCCCGAGTCATTCAGCTTCTTCAAGTAACATTCCGACCGTACCAAGAATATCATACCGTTCACGCATCGATGCGGCCTGTTGTCGTGCCGGTATCGTTTTCACGCATTTATCAGTTATAATTAACAAAGGATACAACCATGGATAAAAAAAGTCTTATCGCGATTGCGCTGATAGCGGCTCTATGGGTCGGATATTTCATCGTCTTTAAACCAGCGTCGCCGGTTAAAAAGCCTGCCGAAACAAAAGTTGAAACGGCACAAAAGGAAGACGGCGAGATAAAAAAGGGCGGCCCGGCGCCGGTACGGATAGAACAGGTCGCTGGAGATGCTACCGAGAAACAGGTCATTGTTAAAACGAAAAAATTCTCGGTGACCCTGTCAAACCGTGGCGCGGCAATTACGGGGTGCACGTATCTCGAGAGAAACATTGATCTTATCGTCAAAGATAATCCCTATAACGCTAAGGGGAGACTTGATTTTTCGATATCCTTTGATGACGACGAATTTGTCAACGGAAGTGCGCTCAACAGCGCCCTGTGGATGCTTCGTCAGAACGGCAACCAGGTAACATTCGTGACCGATATACAGATGAACGGGAATCCGGTAAGGATTGAAAAAACATACCTGTTCAAGGATGACGGGTACGGATTCACCGTCGAATACCGCCTTAAAAACAACGGCGGGAAAGTGATCGCCTTTAAAAACGGATCCGCCATATTCTCACCCGGTGAGATCCTGGGCCCGAATCTCAATTACACTAACAGCTACAACAGATTGATGAGCATTTATTCCAAGGAAGGTTCATTTAAAAAAGCGGACAAGGGCGGCAGCGGCTTCCTGCTGGGGTGCGGCTCGTCGTCAAGTGACGAACCGCTGAAGAAAGAGGCCGGGACCATCAACTGGGCCGGCATCATGAGCCGTTATTTTCTCCTGATCATGATGCCCAGCGAGGGAGCGGGAAAAGGCGTAATGTACGACAACAAAAAGCAGTCCGGCTTCCGCACCGGTATGCTTGTCTCCCTTAATAATCTTGATGCCGGGAAGGAAGTCAAGCGGACCTTCAAGGTCTATCTGGGGGAAAAAGACAAGAAAAAGCTCGCTGCCATGGATAAATCGCTTATCGACGCCGCAGACGTGAACAGCCTTATAGAACCGATTCGCAATTTCGTGATCTGGTGCCTGATGTGGATAAACAAGCTGATGGGAAACCTGGGATGGTCACTGGTCATTTTTTCAATCCTGACAAAGGTCGTGTTCATGCCCCTCACCATAAAGTCGACGGAATCGATGAAAAAGATGCAGCAGCTCGCTCCCAGGCTCAACGAGCTGAAGGTGAAGTTCAAGGACAAGCCGGAGCAGATGCAGAAAGAAATGATGAAGATGTACAAGGAGAACAAGGTCAATCCAATGGGCGGCTGCTTCCCGCTCCTGCTGCAGATGCCGTTCTTCTTCGCACTCTACAGCGCGCTGATCGATTCGATTGACCTGTGGGGGGCCCCCTTTATATTATGGATGAAAGATCTGTCCATGCCTGACACCGTGCTCACAATTTCCGGGTTTGACCTGAACATCCTGCCGATCGTCATGACCGCGACGACCTTCGTCCAGCAGAAACTCTCGACGGTTGATACCGGCGGACAGCAGAAGATGCTCATGATGATGATGCCGCTTATGTTTATCTTTATTTTCTGGAGCATGCCGTCCGGTCTTGTCCTGTACTGGGCACTTCAGAATATTTTCCAGATCGCGCACCAGCTGATTATAAATTACCGGACAAAAGGTGAAAAAGCGAAATGAAACACCTGGGTTTACTTGATCATTTACCGTAACGTTGAAAAATATTTGTGTTCTTACTATAGCAGGAGGCAAGCATGAAGGTTATTGAAGTTGAAGGCAGAACCGTTGATGATGCGACCAAGAAAGCAATTGCCGAGCTCGGTATAACCGATTCATCGAAAATCAATATAGAAGTTATCGACGAAGGAAAAAGCGGAATCTTCGGTTTTGGCGTATCACGACCGGCAAAAATAAGACTTTTTTACAACATTGACACGAAAGACATCGCCGACACTATCAGGGACGTCATCGAAAATGTTTTCAGGCGGATGGAGATCGACTGCCGGATCGCCGACGTCAAGGAGGGCGAATCCAAGGTCTACATAGAGCTGGAAAGCAAAAACAGCTCGGGCCTTGTTATCGGACGCAAGGGAAAGACCCTGGAAGCCCTCCAGTTCATGGTCAACCTCATCGTGAACCATAAGACCGGCAGCGATAAAAAAATAATCCTGGACATCGAGTCATACCGCGCGAAGAGGGAACGCGCTCTGCGCAAAATGTCGAAGGACATCGCGTTCAAGGTCATCAAATCGGGAAAACCCTGGACACTGGAGCCGATGAATCCCTTCGAGAGGCGTCTGATCCACCTGACGCTACAGAATGACACGAGAGTGACCACCAAGAGCGAGGGACAGGGCATTTACCGGAAAGTGACGATCATGCCGAAACAGTGACAGGTCATATGACAGACGATACGATCTGCGCACCATCGACCCCGCCGGTTTATTCATCAATCGCCATTATCAGAATCAGCGGCCCTGAAGCCATCAGGGCCGCCGCCTCGTTGTACAGCGGCCCGCGAGAGCCGGAGGCCCGCCACGCCAGCTATGGGACTCTCACCGAAGACGGCGCGCTGATTGACGATGTTATCATGATTGTGTACCCCGCACCGCGAAGTTATACGGGGGAGGACATGACTGAGATATTCTGCCATGGTAATCCGATTATCGTGCAGAAGATCATCGAGGCACTGGGCCGCAGGGGTGTCCGACTCGCCGAACCGGGTGAATTCACGAAACGGGCCTTTCTGAACGGGAAAATCGACCTGACCGGAGCCGAGGCAATCAATCATATCATAACGGCCAGGAGCGAGTGGGAGATCGAGACATCGCTTCGCCAGATGCACGGATCACTCCGGGATATGATACGCTCGATCCGAAATTCCGTTACGGAATTGAAAGCGGATATCGAGGCGGCGATCGATTTTGCCGACGAGGAGATCGAATTTATTTCTCCCGAGGCAGCGGTTCGGTCGGCCGAAAAAATACTGATGACGATCGAGGATTTGCTCGCCCGGTGCAGGACGGGCGAGCGTCTGAGTCACGGGATCGATGTGACCATAACGGGCAGGCCGAACGTAGGGAAATCAAGCATCATGAACCTGCTCCTCAACCAGGAGCGCGCCATTGTATCGAGTGTCCCGGGGACGACTCGCGATATCATCCGGGAGCAGATCCAGATAGGCGGCGTGCAGATAAATCTGAACGATACGGCCGGGATCGACACACCGGGTGACGAGCTGGAACGGATCGGGATTGATCTGAGCCACCGCAAAATCGAAACATCAAGCTTTATAATACTTGTCCTTGATGCGGCTGACGGAATCAATGAAGCCGATCGTAATCTGCTGGAAAAAACGAAATTGAAAAAAAGGATCATTCTCGCAAATAAATCCGATATTGCGACCCCGGGGCAGAAGAACTCGATCCTCATGGACGGCGGGGAATCGCCAGTACTGTTTTCGGCCGTCACCGGAGAGGGGCTGAAAGAGTTAAAGGACACGCTTTCAAAGCGTATACGGGAAGAATTTGTGGACGTGAAGCATTCGTTCATTGCAGACATGCGAATTGTCTCCCTGCTTGAACGGTCGATCACGGACATCAGGAACGCGATACGCTGTTTGGCAGCCGGGGAACCGGTTGAAATTACCGCGTTTGAGCTCCAGGCTCTTATCGATACCCTGTCTGAAATAACTGGCGAGATAACGCCTGATGACGTGCTTGACTCGATATTCAGCAGGTTCTGCATCGGCAAGTAATCGAGTTTTAATTTCAATGGAACATAATCTTTCCGTTCCTGGCATGTATTCCGCTCCGTTGGTGAGATTTTCAAGAATGCTTGACCCCCCGCTATTTTTTGTTACATTAATAGTACATTATAATTGACATATTTTATTTAGAAATAAATAATCATGCTCTCCCACAAAACCGGACGTGTTCGAATTCTATGGAAAAAGACAGACATAAAGACAAGATAGATAAAACAAAAGAGAATATCGGCGTCTCCAGGCTTGATGAAAAAACAAGAAAGGACCTGTTCGAGAAATTCGTTGAGAGCGGCGGTAAAGTTATCGACGAAAAGAATATCCGGCGGCAGCTTGTAATCGACCGCACGCTGCAAAAGGAATATTTGAAAAAAGTCGGAAGTTATTCTGAGTCGGGACAGAAACCGGCAAAGACCAAAGCCGACGAATCGAAAATCATTGCAGCATCAATTAAGCCCGATCATAGCGGCGTCAATTCGCTTGCATTGTTTTTCAGCAGACTGAAACTGCGGTTCAAGCTGAGATTCCTCGGTGTCACCGGTTTCGGAGGCTATTTCTTCAGGGATAAATTTTTTAGAAAATTCAATAATTCATACAAACCTGCCTTGATGGACATACAGATCCTGTATCTGGATATTTTCAGGAGAAGCCCTTCAGTCGGAAGAAATATAACCGCCAAGCTCGATAATATCAAGCCCGTGTATTATGAGCTTATAGAGATGGTGGGGAACCTGTTCGATAAGATTATGGTTGACCAGATACTTGATCAGTACATGAATTTCCCGCAGGTGCCCAAAAAGACCCAGGAGCTGAAAGAGCAGATGATGCTGTTGTATAAAAAGCTCCATGTCATCTATCCTTTTGAAAATACTATAATCGATGCATATGAGCAGGCGGTTGACCTGTATTTGAAGGTTGAGGACAACCCGAGCGACTCCCATTTTGGCATGACGAGAAGAATCCGCAGTTCAGTATTTGTCATTTTTCACAAGCTATTTCCCCGGCTGCACCTGCTGTTCTGTCTCTATCAGTGGTGGCCCTATCATGATTACGATCCCGATATCGATGCGATCCTGGGGGTTACCGAATCGGATAAGCCCGGTAACCGTCAGCTGGCGAAATATTTCGATGAATTGTCCGTTCCTGCAGGGGAAGAAGAGCAGTCGGAAGAAAAGATTGAGTCGCAGGAATCTGATGATGCCGCCGTGAAGGGCGTGAAGTACGGGTTGTCACTCATGGCTTCACTTGACCTGGCCAGGCTCCGTCAGGAGTATGATAAGACGAGATTATTTGAAAACGTGAGCGATGCGGATAAGGTTTTCATCACCTACCTGCTTTTTAACGAATTTGATCGGGAGTATTCCTTCATTCTAACGACGAATAAGATCAAGTACCGGACCGATTTCGCGTCACGGGACAGGATAGACTTCAGGTCGAAGCTAAACAGCCTGTATGACAAGATGAAAGCGAGTACTGACAGCCTCAGGGAATACGCCGACGAACTCGAGACCTATGAAAAGTCAAGGCGTGAAAAACCATCCAGCAGCTCGCAATATATAGAATACAGCAAGCGGATGGAATCGCTGGTCAACAAGAGGAATCTTGCCGGCAAAAAGGCCCTTTCCATGGTCAGGAATTATATGCTGGAAATAACCGAAGAGCTGCAGGTGTTGCTTGAAGACATGAACGAACACCAGATTTACATAGAAAACCCGCAGGATGAGATTATCTTCGATCCCCTGATTGAAGGTAATAAGAAGAGCAACGGGAAGAAGATTTACGAAGCGTTGTATATTGTGTATTGTTATGCTCTGGCCTTTGCCTATCGGCTGAGCCAGAACGGCGATCTGTCCGGTAATCTCGAATTTAAAAAGGAAGAGATGGAGCAGTTGCAGAAACAACATAAAGAGATTAGCCATGAGATCCAGCAGAAGCAGGAAGGCGAAAAGAAAAAATCCGTGCTGGAGGAACTGGACGACATGGTATAACAACGTAACAATTCGGCTCTCCCATGTCGGCGTCCGCCGTCATTAGCATGCTCCCTTCAATTTTTTTATTTCCTCGAGTCTTTGATGCAGGATATCCTCCCTTGTAGCCGTAAGGTTCACGTCACGGTATGGTACCGCGCGTCTGTTATTTTTAAGTGCTCTGATCTCTTCTTCCGATAGGGTCGGGATGATACCGCTCTTTGCAGCCAGGGTGCCTTCACGCTTGCCGCCGACAGAAGGTCCCCTGCCTATGATAAAACCCGCTTCGATCAATGCCGCGCGTATCTGAGGGGCACTGGAATAGGTCGTGAGGACGCCATGTCCGGCAGTCAGGCGGAAAATTTTTCTGAAGAATTCTACCGACCACAGCTCGGGATTATGCGACGGTGAGTAAGGATCGAAGAAAATTGCATCAAACTGACGGTAGGAGAGACTGCGGATCGATTCCCGGGCGTCGCCGAAGAGAATCTTGAGGGATACGGTCCCGTCACGGGACTCTCCGTCGCGATAGGCTTTTTTTATGAATGAATAGGTTTTGTCTCTGTCGTCATGAAAGAAAATGGTTTCCATGATAGGCAGAAAAGATCGATTTTTTTCAAAGGAGACGATGTCACAGCTACCCCTGAAGTGTTTTGCGGCAAGCGCATCAAGCAGCGCGAGGGTATTATATCCGATGCCAAAACCGACATCGAGGACGGCGATATGTTCCGACTCGTTATCAAGCACGCGGGAAGGGGCAACATGCTTCAGGAGAGCCTCTTCATAGGCGCCGGATAGAGAATGCATGTTTTCATCATACTCGCTGCTATGCAGGGTGTATGACCCGTCGTTCGTTGTTATGAGAGTATCAGGTGTCTTGTCCATGGCAGGCGGGCAACTCCAGGTTATTCGCTCCTTTCCCCGGGGGTCCCCCTCAGGGTGTCAACACATGGATTCATCTGAAAATTGACAATGGCCGCGCATGAATCCTCGCCGCATTCATGGTCTTTCATGATACCCTTATTGATAATGCCGTCAAACGCGCGGCGGCAGGAATCGGCGCGGTCCGGATCGGAAATACTTTCATGAATGTAGGATGAGAGGAGGATCATGGCCCGTTTCTTCCCCGCGGCCAGAAGAAGTTCTTCCATGCGACCGGCTTCTGATCCCTGCCCGATATCCTCGGGAATGTCGAGCGTTATATAGACGCGAAGGGTAGTGCCCCTGATTCCTTCCCATCCGCCCTCTTCCAATAAGGAAGAAGCACATGATGCTGCGGAGAAGACCGCCAGAACCGAACAAAAGACAATCGTTTTTAATATCCTGCCGATTATATGCTGGAACATGTTATTATCTCTGTATTGCAATGTATCGATATGTTGCTTCCTATAAAAAAACCGTATCCATGAAAAAAAACAACAATTTTTTCTCATGATGGTCAATAGTAGCGCCCGTTTGAAAAAAATTTCTTGCGAAAACCGCTATACTAATGCATGTCAAATAGTGTTTATGCATGAGCGGCGCAATCATGCACCGAAAAACCTTAACATAGTGTTCAGGCATACTGATGGCAAAGAAATTGATTCTTCATGGAAGGGTGCAGGGCGTGTGCTGCCGCGCCTATTGCAGCCAGTACGCGCGAAAGCTCGGGATCCGGGGCGCGGCATCGAACCGTGCGGACGGAACCGTCAGGGTGCTTTTAGACACCACTGACAGCGAACTGGTGAACCGGTACATAGATGAAATCAGGATGAATCCTGACGGATTCAGTTTTTACGGCCGCATACAGTCGATAGATGTTTCTGACTTTGATGGAATAATAACTGGCGACTATCGGTTTTGACCGACTTCCCAAATAGTAAATAATGAATGAATGGATATGGTGCGGAAGCAGTGAATGCCCTTGTCTCACCGCCGTGACTGGCGGGGAGACAAGGGAATATTGTTTACCATTTACCTGTTTTTGCGAGTGACGGTTTTGGAAGGTCCTTGAGCTCGGCAAGGGCCTCGTTGACCTCGTCCTGGTGCAGCTCGTGATCGGCGAGCTTGTCATGAAGGAAGAGATCGTAACCGTAGAGGTCCATGAGTCCATGACCGCTCAGGTTGAATATAATCACCTTTTCCTTGCCCTCCTCTTTCGCTTCCCTGGCTTTGCGGATCGTCGCGGCGATGGCGTGGCTGGTTTCGGGCGCGACAATGATCCCTTCAGTTTTGGCAAAGAGCATCGCTGCCTTGAAGCATTCGATCTGCGGAATGGCCATGGGAGTAAACAGGCCCTCGAGTACGCCGGCAGATACAAGCGGAGCCATGCCGTGGTACCGGAGGCCGCCGGCATGGATCGAATCCGGAACGAAGCTGTGGCCCAGCGAATACATTGGCATAAGCGGCGTCATTTTGGCGATATCGCCATGATCGTATATGAACGGGCCCTTGGTCAGGGTCGGGCACGAGGTCGGCTCGACCGGGATGATCTCGATCTGCGCACCGTGTATTTTGTCGTTGGCAAACGGGAACGAGAGGCCGGCAAAGTTGCTGCCGCCGCCCGCGCAACCGATAACAACGTCCGCCTTTTTTTCACCGAACTTTTCGAGCTGCTTTTTTGCTTCCTGGCCGATGATTGTCTGGTGCAGGCACACATGGTTGAGGACGCTGCCCAGGGCATAGCGCGTCTGGCCGGTGGTATCGGACACGGCGGCCTCAACCGCCTCACTGATGGCGATACCCAGGCTTCCGGGGGTGTCCGGGTGCTTTTCCAGCACGGCGCGGCCCGCGGCCGTTTCCGGGCTGGGGCTCGGGACGCAGACCCCGCCCCATGTCTGCATCATCGTCTTCCGCATCGGCTTCTGCTCGAAGCTGATACGCACCATGAACACCTTGCACTCGAGCCCGATAAGAGCGCAGGCGAACGACAGGGCGCTGCCCCACTGGCCGGCCCCGGTTTCGGTGGTGAGCTTCTTGATGCCGAATTGCTTGTTATACCAGGCCTGGGCGACGGCCGTATTCGGCTTGTGGCTCCCCGCCGGTGAAACGCTTTCGTTCTTGTAATAGATACGGGCCGGCGTGCCGAGAGCTTTTTCAAGATGGTGCGCCCGGTGAAGCGGTGAGGGACGCCAGCGGTAGAGCAACTCAAGCACCTCCCCGGGGATGTCGATCCAGCGCTCCTGGCTCACTTCCTGCTCGATGAGATTCATCGGGAATACCGGGGCGAGCATGTCCGGGCTCACCGGCTTCCCGTCGGGTCCCAGCGGCGGCTGGAGGGGGGTCGGAAGATCGGCAGCGAGATTGTACCACTTCCGCGGAATTTCGTCTTCATTTAAAAATACTTTAGTCAGCATAGAGTTACTCCTTATATTGTTGATCCGCATCATGCGGATTAGTTTTTCGAAAGCTCCTGGAGTTTTTCCAGCATGGCTTTAAAGGGCGACCGGGACTTTTTTAGCTCCCGGGAGCCGCGGGTGATCTTACACAGACTGAGCCCCAGGCGCTCCGCGATCTTCCTCTGGCTCATGCCTTCGTGCAGGAGCTTTACGAGCTCCCAGCGTGAAGAAATCTCATCCGCCTCGTTTTTCGTGAGGATGCTCTTCAAAAAGCCCTCGATCTCCTCCTTGTCGTCGGTCATCGCGAGAACGGAGGCTATCTCTTTGATCTTGTTCATGGAGACCGTCCAAAATGTTTCTATTTATAGAAACGATTCTATTAGTAGAAACATATCCGTCAGGCGCCTCCGACTGTCAAGGAATTAATTGTAAAAAATGATTTTTTTAGGGGCGGTGCGGCGAATGGGGCCGGGAAACGTATAAAGCGTGGAAATATTATTTGTGGTCAAGAAGTACCGGCTTCGGGCTTTTCATCCTGACTCCCGTCACCTTGCGGTACCGCCGGTACAGGGCGCCGGTGTTCATGTCGAGTAAGTTCATGGCCGGAGTCACCCTTATATAATCGGAGAAAGCTTTCAGCTCATCAGCGTACAGGGAGTCGAAATGCTTCTTGGAATGGCCATGCGCTGTTTTGACAGCTCCCATGCGACGGATATCGCCGTCGAACCGGGGGCTGATGTGGTAGAGCTCATGGAATATGACCCTCAGCTTTTCATTCCACGGCAGGTCAAAAAAACGGGGCATGTAAAAGTAAATGATATAGAGACAGTCCGCGCCGTTATGGGATATTGCCGGCAGGGTGTAATACCTGCCGCGGTACCGGACAATTTCGGTCCCGTTTTCAAAGCGAAGGGGGATCAGCTTCCCGTACAATCCGCCGCGGCGGCCGCTCCGGTTGGAGCCAATGCAGACAAGCACCTTCCCGACATCGATATGAGCGAGGGACGGTGAGTGTTTGACGATTGACGCGATGATCGAAGTCAGGTGGTGCGTCAGGTTGATCTCGCCCTCAGGCAGGGCCGCTGCGTTCCGCATTGCGTACCATTTCTTCAGCGTGTTTCATGGAGAGATCGGTGACGGTTTCACCCGCGAGCATCCGGGCTATCTCCCTGATCTTGTCCTTCAGGTTGAGCTGTTTTACCAGGGTGGTGATGCGTTCTCCTGATTTACCCTTCTGGACCGAATAATGGCTGTCGGACATCGCTGCAATCTGGGGCAGGTGTGTCACCACAAGCACCTGCCTGTTTTTTGCAAGTGACTTGAGCTTTCGTCCGACGATCTCGGCTACCTTGCCGCCGATGCCGGCGTCAACCTCGTCGAATACCAGGCTGTCGACAATGTCTGCAGAAAGAATGACGTTTTTGATGGCAAGCATGATCCGCGACATCTCGCCGCCGGATGCGACCTTCCGGAGCTGGCGCAGGTCCTCGCCGGCGTTAGCGGAAAGAAGAAACTCGATCCGGTCCAACCCGTGCGGGTAGAGCATGTAGCGCTTGTTGTCTGCCTCGATCTCGCCCTGCGGATTGATCTCCCGCTGTATCGAAACCTTGAATATCGTGCCCGACATGCCCAGGTCGGCGAGCTCCTTCATGACCCGGGACTCCAGCGTGCGCGCGGTTTCCTTGCGGCTCTCGGAAAGCCTGAGGGCTACTTCCTTGGCTTCCTTTACCGCCTGACGGTATTCGGTCTTCAGCTTCTCGCGCTGCTCTTCGCCCGAGGAAATTGCCTCCATCTCGGCCCGGGCCTTTTCAGCATAATTCAGTATATCCTGGATTGAATCGCCGTATTTCTTCTTGAAGCTTGCCAGCAGCGAGAGGCGCTCCTCAACCTGGTTTATCCGCTCCGGGGTAAAATCGATATGGGTCCGGTATCCGCGCAGGTAATCTGATGCATCTTCCAGCGAATAGAGCGCCTGCTTGATCGTGTCGAGAATGCCGGATATCTCCGGGTCATATTCCGATATTTTCGAGAGAGCCTGCTCCGAGACCTTCAGCTTCTGAATTATGCCGCCGTCGCCGCTCATGTTCTGCGACGCGGATGTTATCTCCTTGAAGAGCTTCTCGGCGTTGGCAAGGAGCGTGGATTCGTTTTTCAGCTCTTCTTCTTCGCCGGTTTTCAGCTTTGCCGCCTCGATTTCCCTGACCGCGAAAGAGTTGAACTCGATTCGGCGCGCCTTTTCCCGTTCGTCTATATCGAAGGAATTGATGCTGTCCTTGAGCTTCTGAAGGCGCTCGTGGATGGAGCGGACGCGCGCCACCTCGCCTTCAAGATTGCCGAAACTGTCGAGGAGCTCCCGGTGACGGGAGACCTTCACAATGTTCTGGTGTTCGTTCTGCCCGTGTATGTCGATCAGGTACTCGGACAGCTCCTTGAGCTTCGAAGCGGGAATCTGGACCGCGTTTGCGAAGGAACGGCCCTTGCCGCTGGCGTAGAGCTCGCGCCTGAGCAGCAGGGTATCGTCGTCGCAGTCAATACCCGAATCCTCAAGCATCCGGCGCACCTGGGGAGCGGCCGCTATGTCGAAACTCGCTTCGAGCGTCGATTTCTCGAAGCCCGTGCGTATCATGTCGGTGGTCATTTTCTCGCCGAGAACGCCGGAGAGAGCGTCGATAAGAATAGATTTTCCCGCGCCGGTCTCGCCGGTGAGGATATTGAGCCCCCGTCCGAACGAAATGGCCAGGTCTTCAATAATGACGAAATTTTTTATTTTAAGGTCGAGCAGCATAGTCGGTTCCGGTTGCCGTTATCCCCATCCTAGTTTTTCGCGCAGGATGGTGTAGTAATTCTTCTCCGGGTGGGTGATCAGCTTGATGTTCTTGTTTGATATGCGGATACTGACCTCGTCGTTTCCGTTTACCGTGAATGTTTCCTGACCGTCGATCGTCAGTAACAGGTTCTGGTACTCGGCGTTGACGCGCACGCTGAACATTGACGTTGCCGGTATTATCATGGGGCGCATGGCCAGGCTGTGCGGGCAGACGGGACTCAGGAGATAGATCTCGGCCTGGGTAGGCGTGATAATCGGCCCGCCCGCGGAAAGTGAATACGCCGTGGACCCGGTAGGCGTCGATATGATAAGGCCGTCTCCGGTGAACGAGCTCAGAAAATTCCCGTCGATTTCCATGTCCAGACGGATCGGCCGAGCAAAGGAGCCCTTATGGATGACTGCATCGTTCAGAAAATTGACCGTCGACAGAACGCTGCCGTCGCGGGATAGGGAGGCCTCCAGGACCAGGCGCTCGGTCGTGGTGTAGTCCCCCTTCAGCACTTTTTCGAGAAAACGGGGATATTCCTCAGGGCTGAATTCGGTAAGAAAGCCGAGCCTTCCGCGGTTTATGCCGAATATGGGCTTGCCGGACCCGCAGAAGAGCCGGGCGGTTCGGAGGAAGGTTCCGTCGCCGCCTATGACGATTATAAGGTCCGGGTCATTGACGAACTGCTCTTCATCAACGGCCAGGCGGTAGCATTCCTCCCTACGGATGAGGTCATACCGGGGGAGAAGAACGCGGATGCCCGCCTTTTCGAGGTAATCCACGAGCGAACGGAGATGCTGTGCGCAACTGTCGTCATCGGGCCTGAAGCTTATCGAAACCGTACGTATCATGGCAGTTCATTACCGTGTTACATTATGCCGCATTGTCTGTCTGAGTCAATGAAAAAAGGGAAGTCCGGGGCCCGTACGGGCATTTCCTGATTATAACGATTGAGACGATCCCGGGATAAAAAAAAATCATCGGAGGGTAAGTTTTATTGAGAGGAAGCATGAGAATTTGCTCTTGACATTATTATGAATAATGTGAAATTAAGCATCACAATGGACAGCGTGGCAGCGGGACCGGAAGGTTGCCCGTGGCGGCAGGGCTGATAAGGAACGGGAATATGAAAATTGAGGATTATATAAATCGAAAAGCCCTGAATGACCGGCTTGATGGGGACTTTGATCTTTTGAAGGAGCTCGCCGAGCTGTTTTTTTCCGATTCTCCGAGATTGCTTGAAGCCATCCAGGAAGGCATCAGGAATAAAAGCGGAGAAAAGATAGGAAAAACCGCCCACACGATAAAAGGCGCTGTCGCTAATTTTTCTGCTGATAAAGCATATAACGCTGCTCTTGAACTCGAGAAGATCGGAAAGAACAACGAGTTGGATAAGATTGATACCGCTTACAAACGGCTCTCAGATGAGATCGAGAATATGAAGACGGCACTCAAACTATTGATCGAGGATAACAAGCTGTAAACCGCCCCGATTACCGGGAACGAACCGACCTTCCGAATGTATAGCCGCCCCCCATGGCGATCAGTATGGTGCCGAGCCATACCAGCCAGATGAGCCTCTTGTTCGTGACTGTTATAAACACGGTATCGGGAGGAATCGCAAGCGCTTTTCCCGGCGTGACATGAAGCAGTATCTTCTTGCTCGTCGCATCGATATTTTTTAGTGAAACCGAGCGGTCGGTGCCTGGTATGGTGCTGTCAAGGTAGAATACGTCTGCCTGGGTGAATTTCATGCCGGGCGAAAGCCTGATACCGTTGACTGTGAGGTCCGCATAGGTGGTCGGCTCTCCCGACGTCATATGCTCGGTCCTGAAGCCGATAAATCGGACTGTTATGCCCCCGATCTCCTTCTCCTCGCCTTTCTGGATAACCAGTGTTGTAAGTGCCTCCCCGCCCGACTCGTAGCTCTCCGGAGCGATATACACGTCGTGGAACAGCCCCGACATGATATACGGCTCTTTATAGATTGACTGGGTTTTTTCGTCAAAGTAATACGCGGTTTCGACAACCCGGGACGATGAGCCGTTACGTATCGTGAAGCGAAGGGACGAATCTTTCGCCTCGTTGAATCCGGTGAAGGTGATGCCGGTTGAATCGATAATCTCTTCCTTGCCCTGGACGAGCTTTTTCTGGGCTGCGGTAGTATGGAATCCGGAGGTAATGAAGCCGATCACCAGTATCCCCACGCCGATATGGGTGAGACGGGACGGGAGGAGCGCCAGGCTCCGCGTTTTCCAGAGATCGATCAGGGCTCTGAGCACGAGGAACAATGCGAGAATCGAAAATAAAAAAGCGAAGGGGCTGGTAGTGAATCCCGCATTGAGCGCTATTCCAAGGGCTGCTGATAGGGCCCCGGCGGCAATGTTCTCTTTCCCGGTAAGCTGTTTTTTCCCGGTAACGGCCAGGGTTGTGCCAAGGGTCATGAGGAGGAGAATCAGGAGACCGAACGGCTTTGAAAAGTTATTATAAAATGCCTCGGTCACGTTCGAGGGATGCGCCATAAAAAGCCCCGACAGGAGCGGCATTGACGTACCGACCAGTATGATCAGGGAATATATTGACAGCACCATGATGCCGTACACTGTCATGGTCTTCCAGTCGAACAGTGCAGTGTTGAGCAGCGTGCCGCTTATGCTGCTGAACCGGGTGATAAACAGGGCGGCCGAGCCGGCCGTGAAGATAAGGAAAAATGCCAGAAGATAGGTGGCTATATCCGAGGCCGCGAAGGAGTGGACTGAAAAATCAGAAAGCACACCGCTCCTGGTCAGCCAGGTGCTGTAAAAGACCGTGATGAAATACAGGAGGCCGAGCACAAGGTTGGTCCGTGCCAGGCTGCCCTGCCGGCGCTGCACTATGCAGCCGTGGACCAGCGCGATGGCAACGAGCCACGGAATCAGGGATGAGTTCTCCACCGGGTCCCAGCCCCAATACCCGCCCCAGCCAAGTACCGAATAGGCCCAGTATCCTCCAAGGAAAATCCCGATGCCCAGGGTGAGCATGCTGAACAGGAGCCAGGGGTACGCTTCATCGATCCAGCTCCGGTATTCTTTTTTTACAAGGGCCGCGATCGCATACGCAAAGGGAACGCTCGCCGAGGCATAGCCGAGAAAAAGGACCGGCGGGTGTATGACCATCCAGGGATCTTTGAGAAGGGGATTCAGTCCGGCCCCGTCGGCCGGATACTGGCCCGGGTTGATTGATTCGGGATACGCGCTCCAGATGTATTTAAATGGGCTTTCGATTATCAGCAATACGAGAATACAGACCTGGGTCAGGAGCAGCACCGATGTTATTATCGCGGTATCCCCGGTTTTACGGTGCGTGACTATATACACGAACCCGTTAAGAAACATGAGCCAGAGAAGGAAGCTTCCCTCCTTACCGGCCCAGAATGCGGCGATGCGGTACGCGAGTGAAAGGTCATGCGAAGAATTTCCGTACACGTAGAGGAAGCGGAAATCAGAGCTGATCAGGTAAAAGAAGAGAAGCGCCGCCGCCAGAAAAATTCCGGCGCTTGCCGTGACGGAGAGATATCTCGACGGTACGGCGAACTGCTCCCTCCCCGCTGCCAGCAGAACGGTGGAGGCAAGGGCCGCCAGTGAAAAAATAAGCGATACAATTATACAGAGGGCACCCCAGTTAACTCCGGTTTCCATGTTATTGCTCTCTCCTGTATTTTGACGGGCATTTTACCAGTACCTTGTCGGCTTCGAACAGACTGCTTCCAATCGAGAAGCGTCCGAGTAAAACCACCTGTTCAGTGTGCTCAAAATTTTGCGGTTTGGTGCCGCGATGTATCACGTTCATTTTTGTTCCATCGCTGTCAACCAGCGTGAACGTAAAGGCGCCCTCACTGTGCTTAACCGGGACCGATTTATCAAGAGCGCCGATGACCTGGACGTACCGGCCGCTGCTTGCCTGCGCTTCCTTGAACGGTACATAGGGCGAGAGGATGTCGTCGCCTGACGAGAACAGTGCGAAGAATACGGCAACTGCCAGAAATGCAAGGCCGACAGCGAAAATTATTACATTCCGGGATTTCGGCTGGATCATTTGGAACCGTTCCCCTGCTTATCGGGCATGCTTTGTTCAAGTCTGGTTATCCTGCGATCGATCAGGAAGAGGAACAGCCCCAGTCCGAGCCAGATGACCAGCACGACGGCCATCACCTGGTACAGTACGGTGGAAGATTCAGCAGTCCTGCCCATATCCGGCAGTGCAACCTGTGATGGCGTAACGGTCTCCTGTGCAAAAACAGAAAGCCCGGGTACGGCAATTGTACAGCAGGACCGTGACGGCCTGCCGGGGGACATGGTTTGCCAGAATATGGTAAAGGTTATGAGGGCACATAAGGTGATGATTTTAATTGCTCGTTTCACGGTATTCCTCGATTTTTTTTCTTATCACGAGAATTCGATTCATGAGATCGAACAGGTAGCAGTACAGGATGCTGAACGACAGAATCCCAACGATGAGCGTCAATTTCATGTGGTCGTCAAGGTATATCTTTTTATCAGCGTTAATGATCGGGTCCGGATGCAGCGAGGGATAGAGCCGCGGCACGAGGAAGACAAAAAAGGGCAGGGTGACCATTGCCAGGATCAGGTAGGTCGAGCCGATTCTTCCCCGCTTTTCATTATCCGTAAGGGCGCCCTGCAGGCTAAAATAGGCGATATAGATCAGCAGTATGATCACTATCGAGGTTTCACGCGGGTCCCAGTTCCAGAAAGTCCCCCAGCTGATCCTGGCCCATATTGACCCGGTAATGACGGTCATGATCGTAAAGGTGAAGCCAATGGCCGCGGAATGATACGCTTTTTCATCCAGACCGCCGTTCTGCTTTTTTACTCCCGAGAGGTGCAGGATTGACAATATTCCCGAGACAACAAATGCGAGGAACGAAACCCATGCAATAGGTACGTGGAAATACAGGATTCTGCTCGCGTCGCCGAGCAGTGCGGCAGGCGGCGCCCACAGAAAAGCCATCACGATGGTTAACGGCATCGCTACATATATAATTTTAAGAAATATCCGAACTGCTTTCATGATGTTCAATTTTTCCTGCCGGCTGCTCTGAGAGGCGAGTATTTAATCCTGCCACACGTACCTGAATAGTAGAAAGGATATAGCCGTAATGAAACCGGAAAAAGCAAGCAAAAAAATCAGGGTGCCGTAATCGGCATGTCCTGCGGATTCGATTGATGATGCCGTTGACAGTATCGAGAGCCACAAGACCGGGAGAAGGACCGGAAAGGATATAATGGTAAAGAGGGAGCCTTTTCCGCCGGCCTTGGCAACCATGGCGGCCATAATGGTCGTAGACGCCGCGATTGACAGGCCGCCGCCAGCGACGGAACCAGCGAAGTAAACAGCATCCCTGACCGTCACCTGCATGAAAAACATGAACAGTGGTGTTACCACGCACAGGACGATTGCCATGAAGGCCAGGTTGTATATAAGCTTCGATGCGAATATAGAGTCCGCCGAAGCGGTGATCCGGAGAAACAGCGAGGTGCCCTGATCCTCCTCGCGCACGAAGATGTGAGAAAGGCCGTTCATCGCGCTAAAAAATATGATAAGCCAGAGAAGCATGGACTGGACCCGGGGCGAGAAAGGCACGCCCCCCGCAGCGAGGCTCAGCGCGGTCGTGGTAATGACCGCGAAGGCGATCGACACATTCAGCGCGAAGCGGCTCCTGAACTCGACCCTGAAGTCTTTCCGGAGGTTGCGGATAATGTCCCTAACCAAGACGGATGCCTCCGGTACACAGGGTTTCTTCGTCCGGATCGTTCGTGGCGATAATGATGATTTTCTTCGATCGGACAGAATCGATATATGAGCGGACAAGATCTTTCCCCTCCGCGTCAAGGTTGGTCCCCGGCTCATCCAGGATAAGCACCGGCGGATCATTGATGATCGACAGGATGATTTTCAGACGCTGTTTCATGCCGGAGGAGTAATGCTTGATCTTTTTATCCCGGTGTTCCGCGAGGCGGAAGCGTTCCAGCAACGCCTCCATCCGTGCGCAGGCCCCGGCTCCATGTCGCGCGAACATGATGTTCTCGACCGCCGTGAGTTCATCGTAGGCGTTGATGAGCGGGCCGGTATACCCGATATGAGCAAGCCAGTCATCGCGATGAATTTCCCCGGAAGCGGCATGTGTGACGGAACCCGCGCCCTGTTTCAGCAGCCCGGCAAGGATCATTAGAAGGGTTGATTTCCCGGAGCCGTTCGGACCGGTTACGGCGAGCGACTCCCCGGTGGAGAGGGCGATATTAATATTCCGAAGCAGGCGGTTCCTTCCGAATGATTTGGAAATGTCCCTGGCCACTAATGTGTAATGATCGGTATCCATGCCTGCAGTGCCGGTATAGGTTGATCGAGCCGCCAGTTGCTATGTTGAAGCCATCTCATGCGGCGCGTAAGCATTTCTCTTGCACCGCTTCGTCCCTCCACGGCAGCGAGTCGGAGGAATGATGCGTGTAAAGATTCCGGGTCTATTTCCCGGCCAGCGGTTTAGCCTGGAGCGTAACCCTGTTCGGGAAGCTCTGCGGTATTTCGATCTGGAAGCCTAATTTTTCTGACTTTGCTTTCAGCTCGTCCGTGAATTCCGCGGTCGTGCCGGTAAACAACACTTCAAGCCGTGCAGCCGAACCGACTCTTCCTTTGTCATTGACCTGCTGGACGCCGCGGACCCGGTGGGAAACCTGTTCCCTGAATTCCTTAAGTCCGTTATAATTAAGCCCGGTAATATACACGTTGATCGGACGGTGTGTCGCGGATTTTACGAATTGTTTTATGATCTCTGCCATGAAGGGCCCCGGTTTTGAGGCGCCCGTTCCCTCGTCTTTACCGCCGATTATTTTCTTCAACACGGCCTCGATGGCCCTCTTTGACGCGGTGTCCGATTGAGTATGAACGCCGGGAGCGTCCTTGCTGGTGGTTGCCAGCACTCTTCCCGTGTACATGTCGATTGCCTTCAGCCGCACGATGGCGGACTTTGACTTCATGTTTTTCGTGTATTCCTCGAGCACCCCGGACTGATCCCTGGTCTGCGCGGTGCCGATGATGATGACTTCTGCACCGTTGTCGTTCAGGAGCAGATCCTGGATGTCCTGGCTGATCTGCCCGGACATGGCGCGGGACATCTGGCCGTACTGGCGCTTCATAAGGTCCTGTACCACCTGGACGTCGACGAATTCGAAACCTGCCGATCCCATGCGCTCCTGCATCAGCATTTCCGTTTCGGTAAAGCCCGGCGCGTTCATGTGCCGCTCGAACGTTTCGCTGATGAGCATCATGAACTTCGGCCTGCCGTACCTGTTCAGCGCGTCCTCTATTGCGTCCTCGGCCACTGCCGGTAACACCGTCCCTTCGAGCATCACCCTGCACATGTCGCTTTCGTAGCTCTCTGACAGTATTTTCTCGTTCTTGACAAGGCCGTACGATTTTTCCTCTATGAGCAGCTTGACGAGCTGAAAATCCTCCACCATGCTCGAGCCGGAAACCGTTGTGCCGAGGACCTTTTCGACGAGCTTGTTGCGGGCGTCATTGATGGCCCGGTCACGGGCCAGTGCCCGGTCATTGTCGAAAATGGCAGCCACACCCTCAGCCTTGTCCCTGACCGGCTTTGTGTCCACGCTCTTTTCGCCATAGGAAAATTCATTTGAGCTGGTTTCTTGCTTTATGTTTTTCCCGCCGCCACAGGATGCGAGGGCAACAAGCAGGAGGAGGCATGATGCGAATGCGGTCGCCTTTTTCATTACGGCACTCCTTTGAGTTATAGGTTGTGTTACTATCTGTAAATCTCCTATGTAAAACGAAATTCGTCAAATTTTTTTTATTTTTAGCCGGTTTTGCCACCAATTTGCCGGTAACGATATATTTTAGACAGATTATTATAGTCAGTGGTTCGGCTAACGTTACGAAGGGAGTACCTATGTAATCGTCCCGATATGTTCTCTGCATGTTAAACCAGTTGCCGAGGATAAAAATAAATCAATATATGGCTAAAAATTAATAGTTTTTTCAATAATATTGTATTGACAGAAAAAGGCGTGTATATATTTTAAACCTTCCGATTATTTTCAGGCTATTTTCTGAATAAAACATTAAAATTATATATATTGTACGAGAACAGAGATGAAAGGAATGCAGAAAACGTACTCATTGAAAGGATCTGACATACATAAGAAATGGTTTGTCATTGATGCCGACGGCAAGGTCCTTGGCCGTCTCGCGTCTGAAGCGGCGAAGATCCTGAGAGGAAAGAACAAGCCCGACTTCACCCCCAATCTGGACATGGGGGACAATGTCATTGTCATCAATGCAGAGAAGGTAGTCCTTACCGGCAGCAAGCCTGAAGACAAAGAATACTTCAGACACTCACAGTATCCGGGCGGTATCAAATTCGTGAACATCAAGAAGATCAAGAAAGAGCGCCCCGAGTTCATCATCGAGCATGCGGTGAAAAGCATGCTTCCTAAAAACAGGCTGGGAAGGAAGGTATTCAGTAACCTGAAAGTTTACGCCGGCACCGAGCACCCGCACCAGGCTCAGAAGCCGGAACCACTTGACATATAGAGGAATTTTTATGACGAATAAATACTACGCAACGGGTAGAAGAAAAACGTCGGTCGCCCGGGTATGGCTCGCGCCCGGTTCGGGGAACATGGTTATCAACAATCAGCCGATTGGCCAGTACTTCAGGCGCCAGACGCTTGAGTTGATCGTGCGCCAGCCTCTCGAGCACGTCGGCATGCTGGAAAAGTATGATGTGATGGCCCTGGTTGACGGCGGCGGATGGTCCGGACAGGCCGGGGCGGTGAAAATGGGCATCGCGCGCTGCCTTGTCAAGATGGACGAGAAGCTGCGCAAACAGATGCGCGACGGCGGCTTTCTCACCCGGGATTCCCGGGAAGTGGAGCGGAAAAAACCGGGACAGAAGAAAGCGCGGAAGCGGTTCCAGTTCTCCAAACGTTAACAGGACTTCTTCCGGAGACAGAGAGAGGATGCAGGCATGCATCCTCTTTTTTATTTGTACGGGTACGGATATGATCACCATAATAAAACAAAAGCCGGCCGCGGAATTCATCTCCGTGGAGCTCGAAAGCGGGGAGATTCTCAAGATACCGCATCAGGTTGCCGGCCTGTACCGCCTGGAAGCAGGGCAGGAGCTGGACCAGGCAGAATATTCGCAGCTGAAGGCCGAGTCGCAGCGGTTCCGGTGCAGGAAAACGGCGCTCGATTACCTTGCCATCTGTCCCCGTTCGTTGATGGAAATGGAGCGGTACCTGGGAAAAAAGGGGTTCGACCATGACCTTATCAGGGAAATCACCGCAGGCCTCTCCGAGGCCGGTTATATAGACGATGCGGATTACGCGGCCCGTTATATCGGCAACAGGCTGGAGAAAAAGCTGGTGGGCAAACAGCTTCTCGCCAGCGAGCTGCAGAAGCGGGGCGTGCACCGGGACATCATCAGGCAGGCGCTCAAGGAGTCGGCCGCGCTCGAGGATTCTTTTGATGATGTTTATGCGGCAGCACTGAAGAAATGGCAGACGGTTAAAGACAGGAAGAACGGACCGGCAAAACTGGCCTATTTCCTCCGTGGAAGGGGCTTTGACGGCGAGATGATAACGAGTGTTCTCGAGAGGATCCGGAGAGAGGAGAGAGAGGAGCAGGAGTAGCCTTCATCGAATCAATGCGCCGCATCCCGCGGCGGTACGGTATTACAGGAATTTTCCCGGCTCGTTCATGAATTCCCGGTAGATGCGGAAATGCTCAGTGTCCTCATACTTCACCGTGGCGATCGGTGCGCGGTCGAAGCTGAAGATGTCGGCGCCCGGAAGCGCGAGGAGTATGGGAGAATGGGTAGCGATTATGAACTGGGCGTGGCCCCGGCCGGCCATTTCTTTAAGGAGCGCGAGCAGCTCGATCTGGCGGCCTGGTGAGAGGGCATTCTCGGGCTCGTCGAGCAGATAAAGCCCCCGTATTGTAAAGCGATTTCTGAAGAAGGACATGTGGCACTGCCCGTGCGACTGTTCCATGAGAGATCTCCCGCCGAAATACTCGAGCGTCGCAGGCGACATGGAGGCCCATTCGTCGAGGTTAACAGCGAAATTCCGAAATATCTCCGAGGCGAAGAACGAGCCCGGGACCGGACCATCGGTCCATTCCAGCGCGATGTACTTGTGTAATTCCCGTTCATGCGGATTATAATGAAAGCGGGTCCTCTCGAGCCCTTCCCAGATATGAATGTTGCATTTCATGGCAATGGCCCTGAGCAGGGTAGATTTACCCGTGCCGTTTTCTCCGACAAAGAAAGTCACCGGCCTGCCCAGATCGAGGCGATCGGTGGCCCTGAATATATCCAGGTTGAAGGGATACACGTCCCCGGTCGGGTACCTGTCCGGCAGGAGCCGTATGTTACGCACGTGCATTGGCGACCTCCATCCCGATGCCGGTATGCTCCGGGTGCGGGCGGCAACAGTCTAAAAAGGAGTCCGGCATTTGTAAAGTATTAGTTGCCATTTTTTACGGCGGCCTGGCTGGTGCGCAGCTTTCCAAAATAATCACTTGAAAAATATATCCGGTTGTCCAGATAGTGCTAAAAAGCCATACGGCAGCGATGTTTTATGCCATTGAGAGGTGCGAAATGCTCACGGTAATGGATTTACGAAAGTCTTTCATCGAATTTTTCCGGGAACGGGAACACCGTATTGTACCGTCCAGTTCGCTCATACCGAAAGACGACCCCACGCTGCTCTTCACCACGGCCGGCATGGTACAATTCAAACCGATGTTCGCCGGTACCGTGGAGCTGGAATATACCAGGGCGGCAACGGTCCAGAAGTGCCTGCGGACCAGCGACCTGGAAAACGTGGGAAAAACGAAACGGCACCTGACGTTCTTTGAGATGCTTGGAAACTTCTCATTCGGGGATTATTTCAAGGAGGAAGCAATTCAGTTCGCCTGGGATTTTTCAACCACGGTTATCGGATTCCCCAAAGAAAAGATATGGGTTTCAATATACGAGGACGACGATGAGGCCCGTGATATATGGAGGGACCGGATCGGGATCCCGGAGAACAAGATAGTGCGCCTCGGCAAGGCCGATAATTTCTGGGGCCCCGCCGGCGACACCGGCGCGTGCGGCCCCTGCTCCGAGCTCTATATCGACCGCGGGGAGAAATACGGCTGCGGGCGCCCCGACTGCAAACCGGGCTGCGAGTGCGAGCGCTTCCTTGAATACTGGAACCTTGTGTTCAACCAGTACAACCAGGACGCAGACGGCACGCTGCACCCCCTTCCCCGGCCGGGCATCGATACCGGTATGGGGCTCGAGCGTCTTGCGACCCTGGTCCAGGACGTCGATTCCGTGTATGATACCGATGAATTCAAACACCTGACCTCATTCGTCTGCGAAAAGGCGAAGGTGAAATACGAGGGCGGCGAGAAGGTCGCAGTGAATATCATCGCCGAGCACGCCCGGGCGCTCACCTTCGCAATATCCGACGGCGTGTATCCCTCCAATGACGGCCGCGGCTACGTGCTTCGGCGCGTGCTTCGGCGCGCCATGCGCTTTAGCCGCCAGCTCGGCATAACAGAGCCGTTTATCTGCTCGATGGTCGATCCCGTCATAGGGATCATGCAGGAGTTCTACCCGGAGCTGAAAGAGGCCGCCGCGGGGGTGAAGCGGGTGATCGAGTCAGAGGAACAGCGCTTTCTCGAGACCCTGGAGAACGGCATGAATCGTCTCGAGGAGATCATGGGAACATGCATAAAGAAAAAGGAAAAGATAATATCCGGAAACGACGCGTTTCTATTGTACGATACCTTCGGGTTTCCACTCGAGATGACGCGCGAGATGGCCCTGGAACGCGGGCTCGACGTCGACATGAACGGCTACGAACAGGAGATGGAAAAGCAGCGTGAGCGGGGCAAGCAGAGCTGGAAAGCCTCCTCCGGCAGTCTCGAAGATGCGTTGGAGGAAATAGGAAAGAAAGCGGGTGACTCCGTGTTCAGGGGATACGAATCAGTCGTCTACCGCTCGGGCATCGAGCTTCTGCACGACGGGAGCGCTGTCACTGACCGGCTTGCCGTCGGCACAAAAGGACTTGTCGTTTTGAAAGAGACGTCATTCTACGGGGAGTCCGGGGGACAGGTGGGAGACATCGGGACCATAACAGCGCCGTCCGGCGCATCGTTCAGGGTCGAGGATACTAAGAAGATAAACAGGACCATCATCCACATGGGAGAGGTGGTAAGCGGCGAGTTCAGGACCGGGGACGAGGTCGAGGCCGCTGTCGATGTAGTGAACAGGAACCTGATACGGGCGAACCACTCGGTCACGCACCTGCTCCATGCCGCCCTCAGGAGCGTGCTGGGGACCCATGTAAGGCAGGCGGGATCGCTTGTCGCGCCTGAGCGGATGCGGTTTGACTTCACCCACTTCAATGCCATGACCGCCGAGGAGATCCGGAAGATTGAAGAAATCGTAAACAGGAAGATATGGGAAAACATCCCGGTCATGACCGAGATCATGAACTACCAGGACGCGGTCAAGACCGGGGCCATGGCAGTGTTCGATGAAAAATACGAGGACACCGTGCGTGTCATCTCGGTGCCTGGCTTCAGCAAAGAGCTATGCGGCGGAACCCATGTCACGTCAACGGGCCAGATCGGACTCTTCAAGATTTTGCGGGAGGCCTCGCCGGGCGCCGGCATGCGGAGGATCGAGGCCGTCACGCTCAGGGGCGTGCTGGAACGCTACAACAGTTACGACGGTATCATTGCCGAGCTGGCGAAGACCGTCAATGTCGCCGAATCGGCCATCGTGAAGCGTGTTGATGAATTGATGAAGCGGACACGCCAGCTTGAAAAAGAAATCGAAAAAATGAGAAAAGAGACCATCACCTCTGACATGGACTCGCTCGTCGCCGGAGCGGTCGATGCGGGCGGCGTGAAGATCATATCCCGCGTATTCGACGGTGTCGGCGTCGACGAGCTGCGAGGGCTCTCCGATGCCATACGCTCAAAGACGGACCCGTCGGTCGTGTTGTTCGGCTCGAACAACGGTGATACGGCCCTGCTCCTGTTTGCGGCGACAGCCGGCGCCGTGAAAAAGGGCATTGACTGCGGCGCAATCATCAAGGATGCGGTCAAATGCGTGGGCGGCGGCGGGGGCGGCAGGAAAGATATGGCCCAGGCCGGCGGTAAAAATCCCGCGGGTCTGGCCGACGCCATTCAAACCGCTGTAGAACGCGCCAGGGTGATGGCAGTTTCATAGCCGGTATCCGGTCAGCCGGTGCCGGGCGGAGAACCCGGCCCGCCGTTCAGGGGGCCTCTGTCTCTATTTATGAGACATAATAATAAAACTATTGACAAAGTAAAAATCCCCCGATTATGATGTGCTCCAAACCGTGCGTGCGCACTCGTGTATGGAATTTCATCAATACCCGTTCTGATGGAGCAGATGAATGAATGAGTATGATCGCTATTCGAGATACCTGGTCAGGTCTGTGAACCATATATTCAAGCATTTCCTCGATGACACCTCCATCGAGGAGGTGTTCGAGACCCAGTCCGGGGAAAAGGACCCGCTGGTGGCGGTCGAAATCGGCGGTACGCTCAAGGGTGAGATCATCATCAACCTTCCGAAAAAGACCCTCGACCTGATTACCATGAAGTTCATAAACTCCAGGGACGCAAAGGCTATCCGCAAGTCCCATGGCGATGTGGCCGGTGAGCTGGCGAACCTGATAACAGGTACCTTCGCCAACCAGATGCAGTATCTCGAGCACAATATAAAGGTAAATGCGCCCGAGTTCAACGACGATCCGATAACCGTAAAGGCGCTGTACGAGAACATCAATCTCTCCTTCAACTCGAAGTACGGCGGGTTTGATATCGACTTTTATTTCAGACAAAATTAACGGGCCCTGAGCCCCGTCCGGGACCCCCCGTACGAGAGCAACCCGTGTCATGCGACCGGAGATCCGATGACCAGCATTGATATCGCCCTCATAGTCATTTATTTCGCGCTGAGTATCGCCATCGCCCTCGTCCTGAGAAAGAGGGCGGGCGGCAGCACGGAGGATTTTTTCCTCTCGGGCAGAAAAATGCCCTGGTGGCTTGCCGGCACCACGATGGTGGCTACCACTTTCGCGGCGGATACGCCGCTGGCTATCACCGAACTCGTCGTGAAAAACGGCATTGCCGGCAACTGGCTCTGGTGGAACATGGTGGCCGGAACCGTGCTTACGGTTTTTTTCTTTGCAAAACTGTGGCGCCGGGCGAACATCCTGACCGATGTGGAATTCATAGAACTCCGCTATTCGGGAAAATCAGCCGCTTTCCTTCGCGGTTTCAAGGCCGTGTACCTTGGCATATTCATGAATATCATCATCATGGGCTGGGTCAACCTGGCCCTGGCCTCGATCCTCAAGATCATGTTCGGCATAAGCGAAGACCACGTGATCCTGTATATTATCGGCGCGATGCTGATAGTGGGCGTTTACTCCGCCATATCGGGCCTCTGGGGCGTCGCGCTCACGGACATGTTTCAGTTCGTCATAGCCATGGCGGGCTGCATCGCCCTTGCTGTCGTGATACTGAACCTTCCGGAAATCGGCGGTATCAGCGGGCTGGCGGAAAAGCTGCCGCAGCACGTGTTCGCATTTTTCCCGACCGTGTCCCTGAAAGCGTCCTCGGTCGCAACGGGGGTCATGACCCTGTCCGCCTCTGCGTTCCTGGCGCACATGGCCGTACAGTGGTGGTCGTCCTGGTACCCGGGGAACGAGCCGGGAGGCGGCGGATACGTGGCCCAACGGATGATGTCGGCGCGCGACGAGCGCCACTCGATGCTGGCCACGCTCTGGTTTGCAATTGCGCACTACGCGCTGAGGCCCTGGCCCTGGATCATCGTGGCGCTGGCCTCGCTTGTCCTCTACCCGGACATACCGGTCGCCCGCGAGGGCTACGTGTTTGCCATGCGTGACCACCTTCCGCCCGGGCTGCTGGGCTTTCTCGTCGCCGCGTTCCTGGCCGCGTACATGTCCACCATCGCGACGCACCTGAACTGGGGGAGTTCCTACATCATAAACGACCTGTACAGGCGTTTTATAAAGAAAGACGCGGGCGAGAAGCACTATGTCCTGGTTTCGCGGGTCGTCACGCTCCTGATGGTGGTCATCTCGAGCCTCATGATCAGGTACATGTCGAGCATTACCGGCGCATGGGAGTTCATCATCGAATGCGGCGCGGGGCTGGGGCTTGTCCTCATCCTGCGCTGGTACTGGTGGAGGATCAATGCGTGGTCCGAGATCGTTGCCATGGTAGTCCCGATACTGGTGTACGGGGCTCCGCGGCTGGCGGCCCTGATCCTCCATCCGGGCGAGCCATACGTGCCGTTTGTGCGGTTTCCCGAGAGCCTGTTTTTCATCGCCGGCATTACCACCCTGTCCTGGATCGTAGTCACCTTTCTGACCCGGCCCGTAGACCAGGACCGGCTTGAGGCGTTTTACCGCCGGGTGAACCCGGGAGGGCCGGGATGGCGGCGCGTCAGGGAAGCGTGCAGTGCGGGCGTACCGGCATCTGAACCGCTCACACGCCTCATGCTGCACTGGTTCCTGGGGGTCGCTCTCGTGTACTCGTCGCTGTTTTCAATCGGCAAGCTCATATTCAGGGAACTCACGCAGGGCTTTGTCCTGCTCGGCCTGTCGGCTCTCCTGTTTGCTGTTCTCGCCATGCGGCTGAGAAAGAATCCGGATGCATGAAACACCGGAAGGCGGGGCCATGCTACCCTGCTTTCGCATTAATTAAGAGTGGACTTTTTCCCCGGGTATGATAAAGATGAAGCGGTATCTCCGCCATGTCCGAAGTCAGGCAAAACCTCAAGGCAATATATTCAGCCGCCATCGCAGCTGTTGACCCGGAAGCTGCAGTTAGCGAGCATCTTTCATGTGATAAAAACAGTCTTCAACTCAAATCACGCGGTCGTGTTATAAGATCATTCGAACTTTCGTCATCTGCTCGCGTTGTCGTGGTGGGCGCCGGAAAGGCAACCGCGCCCATGGCACATGCGGTTGAACGCATACTCGCCGGCCGCATAAGTAAGGGATGCATCTGTGTCAAGAACGGATACACGAGCGACCTCTCGGTGATCGAGCAGGTCGAGGCGGCACATCCGGTTCCGGACGCGAGCGGCATGGCAGGCGCGCGGAAGATACTCGGGCTGCTGCAGGGGGCCGGCGAAGGAGACCTGGTTATTTCCCTGATATCGGGCGGCGGGTCCGCGCTCCTGCCGCTTCCGCCCGAAGGTATCACGCTTGAAGACAAGCGTGATACGACATCGCTACTCCTTAAAAGCGGGGCGACTATCCACGAGGTCAATACGGTGCGGAAACACCTCTCCCTTGTGAAAGGAGGCAACCTGGCCCGGGCGGCCGGTGGCGCCGCGGTGATAAACCTCATGATATCGGACGTGGTTGGTGATGATATGGACGTGATCGCTTCCGGCCCCTTCGTCCCTGACCGGTCGACCTTCGCGGACGCACTCCGTGTCCTTGAGCGGTACGGTCTCACGGGCAGCGTCCCGGCGCCGGTCGCGGCGAGAATCCGCGCGGGTTCACGCAACGAGATACCCGAGAACCCGGGGGTGGGCAGCCACTCGTTTAGGAACGTGACCAATCTCATCATTGCGTCCAATATTATGGCACTCGAAGCGGCGAAGCGTGAAGGAAACCGCTGCGGTTACGCGAGCATGATCCTTTCTTCCATGATTGAGGGAGACGCAAGAGACGCGGCGTTGTGGCATTCGAGGATCGCGCGCGAGATACGTGTCTCCTCAAACCCGGTGCCGGCTCCGGCATGCGTGATCAGCGGCGGGGAGACGACGGTAAAGGTCACGGGCGGCGGCACAGGCGGAAGAAACATGGAATTTGCGATGCATGCCGCCCTGTTTATCGACGGCGCGAAGGGAATCACCATGGCGAGTATCGGTACTGACGGCACGGACGGGCCTACTGATGCGGCAGGGGCTATGGCTGACGGTGAAACAGCCGAACGGGCTCGGGTGGGAGGTGTTGATATTGGAGAATATATCAGGAACAACGATTCCTATAATTTTCACAAGCGAATGGGGACTCTGATAAAGACCGGGCCAACCAACACGAATGTCATGGATATCCGGATACTGCTGGTGGAGTGACATAACATCAAGATTATTTCACACTGGATTTGAGCGTACAAATTAATTCCATATATAAAAAAAAATGATTGATAATTTATAATTTATTATTTAATTTAACACCACGTTTTGATATCCGGCAGATGTGCCCAGTGTATCGAAAAATTGAACTAATATGGTTGTTACGAGGAGAAATACTATGACGATGAGAAAGGGCTTCAAAGTTATGTCGCTGTTAGTCATATTCGTTTTCGCTGTTTCTCTTGCCTATTCGCAGGAGAAAAAGGAAGGCAGCGGCGATGGCATCACCAAGAAGGCTGATGGCTCCTACAGGAGTGCTGAGTATGATCAGTCAAACCGTCCCGAAGATGATTACCTCGCCAAGTTCCACGCACAGGACGTTGTCGATGACCTGATAAAAAGAAATATGGATGAGCTGTATCTGATACAGGTAATAGTTTCAAACAATTCAGGTAAGGGCGACTGGAACACAAAGTTCAAGGAGCAACAAACACAGTATAAGAAAGCTCTGGAGCAATATTATAAGAGAAACATCATTTATGCCAGCGACTATATGAAGAAAAATCAGGTGGGTATCCGCGAGATATTGGGTCTGATCATAAAGGATTATACCGCCCAGTGCGATAATCTCCTGAACGAGGCCGCCGGTAAAGTTCTCGAGCTCCATATGGATCCTTCCACGCGGGTCAACCCGGACAAACAGGAACAGCTGCAGAATAATCATGTCAGGCTGCGGGTGGCGTACGGACAGCTTGATGATGCTGCCAAGGCAGAAAGAGAAAAGTATCTCGCGGGCGCTGTATACCACTTGCGCGTGGCCCGGGCCTATGCGATATCCATTCTCGAAGACCTGGCAAAGGACAAGGCAGAAAAAGACAGCATCAGCAAAAAATACCAGGTGGAAAAAGCTGACAACCTCAACCGCGTATTTAACGAGCAGAAAGAAGAGAAGAAACAATAATTGAGCATTTATCATTTGCCTTGCATGAAAAAAGGGGATCCGTTCCCCTTTTTTTTTGTTTCAATTTCATGAAAAAGCCTTCTGCAAGCCAGCTACGTTGAATTTTCTGAGAATCGATATAATAGTTTTGACAAATTCACTCGTTGTATGAAAAAAATTGAATATGAGAAAGATTCATCGCACATTGGGTACGCTTTCGTATCACGTAATTGAGTTCTATTTTTTCGCTTCATACCATATTGTGAGGCCACTGATAGTGGCTCCGGTTGTTATTATTTTTTTATTGTTTATGCCGGCAATCATTGGCAGTCCCGAATTTCCCGTCTTCAGGGTCGTTATTGATCCGGGCCACGGCGGGGTCGGCAAGAGCCCAATGTCGGTCCATGGCGATCGATACGATACGATATATAAACGGTATCTTGACGTTTTCAAAGAGGGGGCCGAGCGCGGCGGGCTCCATGAAAGGACTATCGTATATTCAATCGCAAAAAAAACCGAGAAAATATTGAAATTACTCGGGCCGAATGGGAACAGGGAAAAATTTTATCGGATTCTTGAGCGTTATTCGGATGACACGCCCCGCGAGGCAACGATCCAGACTTACATGAGCAGGGGGAGGTCCATCACAGAAGAAGAAGCGGATCTCCAGAGGGATCCGAACGCGCCGTACCGGCTTTTCGATTATCCTGATGCAGACGGAAATATGCTGCCCGGGCGTATCTCCCGGATCAATGCCTTTAAACCGCACCTGGTGGTGTCTCTGCATCTTGCAGCATCCGGTCCGCGGGATTTTGAAGGAATGAGTCCTGTCGTTCTGCCGCCGAACTGGTTGCTTAATGAGGGACTCGCCTACCTGAAAGGTAATCTGGTGGATAAAAGGTTTTTTTTCCGGAGCCCGTACAGGGACTGGTTCATAGAGGAGAATACCCGCTCTGATTTCAGCTGGTTCCTCAATGATGTGTCGCTGTATTATACCGGTTCGCCCCTGCGGCATGATATGGATGAGAACCGTCCCGGATTCAAGGGTTATCGGTATAATATGGTGCGTTGGTCATACGCAGATGATCCCGGATGGGAGAATGCCGCCCGGCATGAGATACCGCTATCGCGGTACGCCCCGACGCTGGATGATTTTGTTCCGGAAGGCAGGTTCTGGGACCGTGAGCGGTCGGAATACGAGCGCTACCGGCGCGATGGGGGTCCCGAGGGATTCGGCGGTGATAATGCTTTTGCGTCATATGAGATCATCAGGTATATCTGCTATTCCCTGTTTCTGAACGGCGATGATCACCCGTCCCAGAAGGCCGGGAAAAGCTATATATCGGTCTGGATTATGCCGCTGCACGTTAATGCGATTAACGCGTTCATAGAGCTGGGGTATCTGAACCGTTCGCGGGACCGGCACATTCTTGTAAAAAAGCAGAATGAAATCGCCGAGGGAATTGCCGTCGGGATCTATTCGCTTCTGACGGGCATAGAGCCGAGGGACAAGAAATACAAACAGCTTCCGAGGGGTGAGAAGATTGATTTCAGCAAGTACCGAACGAAAGAGGGGGGCAGCTATTTTGACGCGGTTACCGCTGATTAGCCTGATCGTGCTGCTCGGTGTGACGGCTCCGTCACGATCGGCGCCCGATGATTTCAACGACCGCTTCATTCGCGCGGCGGGCTCGGTCAAGAATTCCGTCGTAAGCATTTCTATTTTCGAAAAAAAAGAAGGCAGTGAAAAATACGTCAAGGTTGCCTATGCGTCGGGAACCATTATTGATGACGGCTATATTGTCACTAATTACCACGTCGTCATGAAGGGCGATCACTACCAGGTGATTCTGCGTGACTCTCTTACCCTGACTCTCGAGCGATTTGATGACGGCTCATATTACCGGGCCGATCCGAAAACAGACCTGGCGCTTCTGAAAATAAAGGATGACGGCCGGTTGCCCATCAGGCCCGTGCCATTTGGTGATTCAAATAAGCTTTCCGAGGGGGAGTGGGTCCTTGCGATAGGTAATCCCTACGGACTCCGGCAGACCATTACCGGCGGTATTGTATCCTCAAAGGGAAGAGATAACATCGGCTTCGCTGATATTGAAGATTTCATACAGACCGATGTGTCGATAAATCCGGGTAATTCCGGCGGGCCGCTCGTCAACCTGGATGGCAGGCTTGTTGGAATAAATACCGCCATACGATCTGAATCCGGCGGGTCCCAGGGGATCAGCTTCGCAATACCGTCGAACCTGGTCAAACAGGTTTGCCGGGAGCTGATCGATCACGGGAGAGTGCGGCGCGGCTGGATCGGCTTTCTCGTCAAGGAAAAACGGACAGGAATTGGTAAAGAGGAGAGTTTCTTGACGGTTATCTCGGTAATCAAAAACTCGCCGGCCGAATCGGCAGGGTTAAAAACCGGTGACATCGTCCGGGAGGTTGACGGCGAGAAGGTCGTGACCCTGGGGGGACTTATAAAATCCGTTGGCAACAAGCCGGTCGGCTCGCGGATCGATATAGCAGTATCACGGGACGGGAGGCTCAAGAATGTCCGCCTGATACTGAGGGAGCGAACCGTCTATAAAAAACTGAGGAAAGAGATGAACACGCTGTTTATGAGGTACGGCATTGAAATTGATGAGAACTCCGAGACCGGGGACGTGGTCATATCGTATGTGTCCCCGAACAGCGTGATCTACAACCTTAAAAAAGGGGACGTGATTGCTTCCATTAATGGGAAAAATGTAACATCGCTCGATTCATTCGTCCGAATGTTCGAGCGTCAGGGTCACCGTATCATGCAGATGATGGTAAACCGTGATTCAAGGCTCATAGAGATTGATTTTACCGAATAAGAGGGTGCCGGAGGATCCAGTATGAAAGTATATGCATTCGCGCTTCTCGTTGTCATGGCGATGGTCCCCGCCGCTGCCCTGGAGGATGGGGGCGCAGATAATCGGGTGATACTTGATAAAAAATTCTTTTCAGATTTCCAGCGCACTCCGGCGGTTTTGAGGGACGGTTTTCTGGACGAGAGGATGAACACGATCATCCAGGGCAGGGGCCAGGTCAGGTCGATAGAAAAAATCCAGAGATATAAAAAGAGGTTCCGCGTCGTGCTGGTTGATCTTGAGGCCGAGAAGCTTAACCTCAAGGTGCTGTATTACATCTATATCGACAGTAAAACCTCCATATCGATGTTGAAGACTGAAGAGAGCATGGAGTTTTCCGGCCAGCTTGTCGCATATACTCCCGTCAACTCAAGACGGGATGGCTATATCTTTGACGTAATTTTTGAAAAAGGGGCGATGCTGGTGGAATGATCCCTCCAAGCCGTAACCGAGCGTCCGTGACCGGTGTCTGCCTCCTCCTGGCGGCGGTGCTTATTGTCCCGGTTCCACTGGCGCCGGCCCCGACGCGCAGTGAAATCGAACGTCGGGAAGACGAATTCCTCCTTGCCTATGCCGAAGGGAACTACCGGCTTTGCCATGAAAAACTCGAGCAGCTGATCGTTGAAAATCCTGCCCATCCGGTTTCCGTACTCTACTACCCCTACCTGTTCCAGCTTGCCGATATTTTCGGGCCGGCAGCAGTCGATGCAACGGCTGAAAAAATACGGGAAGCGCTCGATCGCAGCGGCGAGAAGAAGGCCGGGGCGGCAATGCTCCGGCTGCGTTGCGTGATCGAAAAGCTCCGCTACCGGCTTGACGGAGAAAAGGCGAAACAGGCAACTGATGTCCTGAAGTCGGTGAGAAGGTGGACGCTTTTCGGTCCGTTTCACCGGCTCGGACCGGGGGACCTCGATCACAGGTTCGAGCCCGAGATCGTCACCGGGGGTTCGCCGATTATTTCTCAAAGAAACGCGATCGTTACCAATTATGACGGGTGGCTTGAACCCGGCAGGTACCTCTACCCCGCCCGAGGCGTCGTGTATGCCAGGGTATCCTTTTATACCGAGGGCACAGTCAAAATCCGCGTTTATTCCGATTCTGTCTACAGAGTATTTATAAACGGAAGGTCTGCGATAAAAAACACACCGGAGGACAAGCGAAGCGCGCGTGTGATTCGCATTACGCGTGCTGCCGGTGTGACGGTCCTCGTCAAGCTGTGGGGAAATCCCGTACATAAGCTTCGCCTGTTGATCACGAGTGACGATGACAGGAATATCAACCCGATACGGGAGGACGATAAAACCTTTTCCGGGGAATGCGGGATCGAGGAAGAGCCGGAGTATCCCGGATCGATCGTCATGGCTGAAAGCGGCCCTCGGGGCTCCCTTCACCGCGGCATATATTTCGACGGGCTCGGAAGCAGAGAGGCGGAATACTGGTATCGTACATCGATCGACCGATTCAAAGGCGGTCATGTTCCGTTCCTGCTCGTGTCTGCGCTGTTGTCGGGCGACAATGCACGCTCAGGCACGTTCCGTTACGAAGAGGCGCGGCGTTTGCTTCAATGGATACATTCCGACTATCCCTCATATGTACCGGCACGGCACAGTTGGTTGAAGCTCCTCATTGAACGGGGGGAATACAACAATGCCTATTGTGAGGGGAAAAAGGCGCTGTCAGCCGTACCTTTGGACCTCCATTCCAGTCTTGTTTTTTTAGGGCTCCTTGATGCCATGAACCGTGACAGGGAGTTCAGGGACGCGGCCGGCCTTATCCGGAATGAATATCTGGATTCGCCCCTCCTTCTGGAGAAAGAGGCCTGTTTTTATTCGAAAAGAAATCCAGCGGCCCGGGCGAAGGTCATGAACGATCTACTGAAAAATTCATTTTCTCCCGAACAGGCCCGGTCGCTGATCCGTGAGGAAACGGCTCGCGGCGAATATGAGAGCGCCCTGAATATTATCAATTCCCGCAATTACAATCATGATTTTACCGCCGAGCTGATCGATCTTCTTGTTAAAAAGGGAGATTATGATGAAGCCAGATCCGAAATTTTTAAAGCTCTTATCCCGGGGGACAGACCCGATCTCTATCACTATCTCGGGCTGATTGATATTATCCAATCGGATGATCCTTCAATGTATTTCCAGAAGCTGCTAGATGGTGATCCGTCGAAATTCGGCATTGATGACTACGTCAGGTATATCGCCGGCGGAAATATTGATAATCCTTGTGCCCGTTATTATGACGGTTCGGTCGTAGATGCGCTTCGGAACGATAGTGGACCGCCGCAAAGCCATGCAGACGTTTTATACCGGGGGAGAATCGTTGTAATAACCAGGGACGGAAGCAGCAGGACCTGTTACGAGGAGCTGGTACGCGTGAACGATGAGACCGGTGCCCTCCGATGGAGGAGCATGCAGATTCCCCAACACGGCGAATTCCAGCCGGTCCGCGTGCGCGTGTACGGCAGAAATGGAGCCTATGCAGAAGACTTTTCGGTGAGCCGGAGGAATGACGGGGCGTATATTACTATAACGCCTGTGCGTAAAGATTCGATACTGCACATCTCGTATATAATGAATTCCAGGGCCGAAAGCGGCGGCTTTTTTTCGATGGGACCGTTCTATCTCCAGCAGTATGATGAGCCTGTTAAACGAGTATCTGTCACGGTGATCGTCCCTGATGAATTGCAGCTTCATTTCATGCTGCCCGAGGGCATCCGCATGAAGGAAGCTGGAGCCGGGTCCACCAGGATATATACGGCAACCCTGAACGATTGCGCGCCGGTAAGTTCCGGGCTTTCCTCCGCCGGTAAGCAGGCCGCATTGCCCGCTATCTCATTTTCGACCATGACGGGACCGGAGGATTTTGTCGCATGGTACAATGGGTTGCTCTCCACGGCTTACGGACATCTTGATGAGGAGGCCGGGAGGTTCGCCGGGGAGAACGTTGAGAAAACCGTCGGCGCGGTGTATAAATTCATGTCAGAGGATATAGCCCTGGAACAGGGAGGCTTCGGTTCGCCGGTACCGGTGGACGAGACGCTGATCAGGAAAAGAGGGAGTTCCGAGAACAAAGCCATCCTCGCACAGGCGCTGCTGGAGCGTCTGGGGATACGAACATACATCGCCTTTGCCCGCAGTAAATTCCTCACCGATCCCGGAATTGTTTCGCATCAGAGTTATTATACCCACATACTCCTGTACGTTCCGCTGGATGCCGGCAGGGCACTCTGGCTGGATTTTTCCTCTCCCGGTTACCGGTGCGGGGTTACTGCCGAGTCGGTCTCCGGTACCGACGCGCTTGTAATCGTCAACGATTTCCATCGCATTAAAAAAGTGTCGAGTGCCGGTACCCCCCTCATCAAATAACGGTTACCGGTCATGGTTGCGGATACCGGCATGGCGGAGCTCTCTGAAGATGTATCTTACAGAAAACAGGATCACCTGAAACCCTGGAAGTTCGCAGGGTCGTAACCGCATATTCAGGGGGCGAATTGCCCCCTTTCTAGAATGAGTTTATGAAAATGTATAAGGATTTACACAGAATTGAAAATGACGCGGTTATCGTAAAAAAGTACCGGCCGCAGGGTGCGGTTAGATCTTTTTCGTCATCTTCGCCTTGGTCGCTTTTTTTCTTCTTTTGATTTGTTTTTTTGCCCTCTGGCGCTTTTCTTTCGCATTATATTGCTTTCCCACAGGCTGCCTCCATAATTTCTAAAATCAAATATTTTTTTAATCCGTCTTTGTCAACCGAAATATTAAGAATTTGAGAAATACGTAACCTGAAATATTGTTGCAAATTATATTGAAAGTGGGTAGTGTAACTGAGACATCCGAACCTGGGACGATCCGGGAGGAGAAACATGAAGCTAAGTGAAGAGGCGAAGGTGGGTCTGATGATCACCGTAAGCTTTACGGTTTTCATCGTCATGATCGCCATGCTGGCCAAGATAAATATATCCCGCTCGGGGTACACCCTGCGCGTGTATTATAGCTTCCTGAACGACCTCAGGGTAGGGGCCCCTGTCAAGATCGCCGGGGGGATAAAGATCGGCTATGTAGACACCATCAAGCAGTCGGGTGAAAAAACAGAGGTAGACGTCTGGATAGAGAAGAAATACCCGCTGGTAAAAAACACGCGGTTCGCTATATTTACGTCCGGGCTTATCGGTGAAAAATACGTCAACGTCTTCGTTCCGCCATCGTCCGACGTGGAAGAATTCCTTGCCGACGGGGACGTGGTATATGGTTTAGACCCGGCCAGCTTCGACCAGATGATGATGACGTTCCAGACCTTCATGCAGGACGAGAGCGGCGGCCAGGTCCTGGCCGAGATTTTCCAGAACTCGAAAAAGTTTGTCGGTAACCTCAATAAAATTGCTGACGAAAACCGTTATGATGTCAGGCAGTCGATCATCACCACCAAGGAGATGATCGCGAGTTTGAACATGCAGTCGCAGGTCATGATGGGGAACATCAACAAATTTTCGAAAAACATGGCCGACCTTTCAGAGCAGAACAAGGACGATATCAATATAACGCTCAGGAACCTGTCGGAGGTGTCGGCGAATCTGAATAAAATAGTGTTCAGGATAGAGAAGGGCCGCGGTACCCTGGGGCGGCTTCTGAATGAAGAGGACATCTACAACAACCTCAGGGACGCATCGATATCGGCAAAAGACCTGTGCAGGCAGCTCAAGCAGGACCCGTCCAAGCTTTTCTTCAGAACCGCGAAGTGACAGATGGCCCGGCAAAAAAAGTATTTCATATGCACGGCCTGCGGGGCTGACTCTCCAAAATGGCAGGGAAAATGTCCCTCCTGCGGGGAGTGGAACACCATCATCGAGGCGGATGCCCCGGTAGAGGCGGCCTCCGCTCCCGCTGCCGAGGTCATTCCCCTGTCAGGCGTTGCCTTCGGCGCGGTGGACCGGATTAAAACGGGGATTGGCGAGTTTAACCTGGTGTGCGGCGGTGGCGTGGTGCCCGGATCGGTCATACTGATCGGCGGCGAGCCCGGTATTGGTAAATCGACGCTGGCGCTGCAGGTGGCCGGCTTCTTCCGCACTCTGTACATCTCGGGCGAGGAATCGCCCCTGCAGATACGTCTCCGCGCCGAGCGCATCGGCGCACCGGCCGGCTCGATCCAGCTGTCGACATCAACGGACGTGGGCGAGATCGTACGCCTTGCCGGCTCAATTAAGCCTCAGTGCATCATCATCGATTCGATCCAGACCCTCTACTCGGCTGATATCCCCGGGCTTAAAGGCTCGGTCAGCCAGGTTCGCGAATCAGCCGGAAGGCTTGCAGATGCTGCAAAACGGCTGAACGCGGTACTCATTCTCATCGGCCACATCACCAAGGAAGGCTCAATTGCAGGACCCAAACTCCTCGAGCACCTTGTGGATACGGTACTTTACTTCGAGGGTAATTTTTCGCGCGAATACCGGGTCCTCAGGGCCTTCAAGAACCGGTACGGATCGGTGAACGAGATCGGCCTCTTCCGCATGGAGGAGCGCGGCCTCGTGGAAGTGACTGACAAGAACAAGATTTTTCTGAACCCGTATCTGTCGTCGGCGCCCGGCAACGCGGTATCCGCCGCTGTTGAGGGAAGCAGGATCATTCTGTTCGAGGTCCAGGCGCTGGTGACCTCCTCCTCGTTCCCGAACCCCCGGCGCATGGCCGACGGCTTTGACCTGAACCGGCTGATCCTCATAACCGCGGTGCTGGAAAAGCACGCGGGACTGAAGCTCAACACCTCCGATGTTTTTATTAACGTGTCGGGCGGATTCCAGATCAACGACACGGCCGCTGACCTCGCCGTCGCCGTGTCGATAGCGTCAAGTTTGAGGAACACGCCGGTTCCGCGAGGGTGCGGGCTTGTCGGCGAGATATCGCTCTCCGGCGAGATCAGGCCTGTCTCTCTCTGCGGCAGGCGCATTCAGGAGTTCAAGCGGTCCGGGTTCGACCGGCTGATCCTTCCCGGGGCAGAAATCGAAGAAGCGAAATCCGCCGGCTTCGGAGCGGGGGCCACGGGCGTGGGTACCATTCAGGAAGCTCTGGCCAGTTTATTTTAGCGGACACCGGTCCGGAGGGGAAACGAGTTATCATATGAAAAAAAAACCGTTGATCATAGCGCACCGCGGGGCATGCGGATATCTTCCCGAGCATACCTTGCCCGCAAAAGCAGTTGCCCACACCATGGGTGCTGATTTTATAGAGCAAGATGTCGTGCTGACAAAGGATGACCGTGTCATTGTGGTGCATGATAGATTTCTGGAAACGGTTAGCGATGTACAACGGCGTTACCCGAAACGGAAAAGAATAGACGGTCGTTACTACGCGATAGACTTTACGCTGAAGGAAATCAAAAAACTCCGCCTGCATGAACGGATTGACCGTAAAACAGGTAAACCCGTCTATCCGGGCAGGTTCCCCATTGAGGCAATTACCCCGTTCGAAATTTCCACCCTGGAAGAGGAGATAGAGATGATCCAGGGCTTAAACCGAAGCACGGGAAGAGAGGCTGGAATCTATGTGGAACTCAAGGGTCCGGCATTCCATCGCAGAGAAGGCAAGCGCTTTGAGGAGATTGTACTCGATATTCTTCAGCAGTATGGATACACAGCGCGGGATGCAAATTGCTACCTTCAGTGCTTTGAACCGGAAAGCCTCAATTATATGCGCACATCATTGAAATGTGATCTGAAAATGGTGCAGCTGATCGGCGACAATTCGTGGGATGACACCCCTGGCGTTGATTACCATACAATGCTCACTCCTGAAGGTCTCGATGCGGTGGCGCGATATGCCGATGCTATCGGCCCCTGGACGTTCCCGGTAGTTGCGGACCTCGGGCTCGGCAATGAACCGCGTGTTACTGATCTGGTCGATTCAGCCCACCGGCGCAATCTCGACGTTCACGTATACACATTTAGGGCCGATTCGCTGCCATCGTATGTACAGAGCTTCAATGAACTTCTTGACCTTTTCTTTCGCAAGGTGGGCGTCGATGGTATATTCACGGATTTCCCTGACATTGTACACGATTATCTCCGCGAATCGGGGCTCCTGCCTCAAACGATCATTGACGTTGGTGAATAACACCCGCCGCTCGGTGAAGAAATGCATCGGAGTCAGATGTTGCTGCAGATAACGTCCTCAATTTCACTCTTTTCGTCTTTTGTGGTGCCGCATTCGTCCAGGGAATAGCCGGCATGTGCTGACGAGTATTCCCCTGTCGAATAAAAAAATACCGGTCCAGGTCTTGAGGAAAGGTGGTAGGCGTGTATTAAAAAACATTCCTGAACTGTTTTTTTTAATATAGCGGTCTGTTCATACGCTATCTGGTATTTATCCTTGAGAAGATCAAACAGCCATGCTGTAAAATTAGGATCGATCACGGCGATTGTGTATGTGTACCAATCATCCAGCAATCCGATGATGAGCTTTTTTTGTTTGGTTGACAGGATCGAGTAAGCGGGGCAGAGAAAACCGTTGCAAATCTTCTCTCCAAAGAACGACTCGTTTCTCAGCGTCGAGGCCCGGTAGTGCGGGTGGAGCAGGCACCCCGGCCGCCTGTTGAAGATGAGGCCCTGGTGCGGGCAGATATATGACGTAATGTCACGAATCGGGCTCCGGTCCCCCTGGTCAGGGAAATCTCCCGCAGCGAGGCATCGGGACGACCGCGAAGCGCCTTCCTCAAGGAACCGGGAAAGGTTTTCTCGTGATATGTCCCTGAAATTAAACAGCCCGCAACAGGCGCAACAGCTCTTTCTTCCGTCAGGCTGACACAATAATATTGTCTCGTAGAATGATTGTTCCGTGGTTCCGGGCTTGGTGCGCCGTCTGCTTTGTATGGTCATGTGCCAAATCGTTTCCTGGTGTAATTAAGTAATCCTCCCTCGAGAAGAATGGCCCGCTGGCGCTGGGATACAGCAAGAGAGAACAGATATTTTTTTCCGGCTATGGTAACAGGGATTTCATTTGCTTCCATGATGAGTGTCCTGAGGCCGGTTGTTGAGAACTCATCACCCCTTGCGAGGAGCTCGTAGTCTGCAGGGTCTTTGAATACGAGTGGAAGTATGCCGAAGTTGACGAGATTGTCGGAATGTATGCGCTCGAAGGATTTGGCCATCACAATCCGGACTCCAAGGTACATGGGGCAGATGGCAGCGTGCTCACGGCTGGATCCCTGCCCGTAGCTGGATCCCCCGACAATCGCCGTATACCGTCCGGCATCCTTGTGTGAAAGGGCACGCCTGGCGAATTCCGGATCAACATTTTCGAACACATAATTCGCGTAAGCGGGGATGTTTGAGCGGTATTTCAAACGAGGTCCCGCGGGCATGATATGGTCCGTTGTTATCTTGTCCCCCACTTTCAGCCCGATGACCCCGCTGATCTCGTCTAGGAGCGGCGTGGTAAAGGGCGGCCCGCCGATGTTGGGGCCCCGATCTATCATTACCGGATGATTCGAGGGAGACAGTACCATGGAATCGTCAATATGGAAGAGTTCCGGCATTACTACTGTCGGGTACTCTTCGTGCGGGGAATCGAGAGGGTTAACCAGGGACCCGGCGATAGCGGAGAGTGCGGCAGTTTCCGGGCTCACCAGGTAGACTGCGGCGGACGCCGTACCGGATCGGCCTTCAAAGTTGCGGTTGTTTGTCCTCAGAGAAACGCCGTCCGTTGTCGGTGCCTGGCCGGCGCCGATGCAGAAACCGCAAGCGGATTCCATGATGCGAGCGCCCGCCTCTATCATGTCAGCCAGGGCACCGTTCCGGGCGATCATCTCGAACACCTGCCGCGAACCGGGCGCCACGATAAGGCTTGTTGCCGGGTTTACCTTTTTCCCCCGGATGATGCCCGCGACAGTCATCAGGTCCTTGTAGGAAGAGTTGGTGCAGCTCCCGACGGCGACCTGGTCTACGTGCAGGCCGGCAATCTCTGATATCTTTTTTATGTTGTCCGGCGAATGCGGGCACGCGGCCATGGGCTCAATAGCGCCCAGGTCCAGATCGATGACACGGGAATACTCGGCGTCCGGGTCGGGAAGAAGCTCGCGCCATGAATCGACACGCGCCTGGGCTTTCAAAAAGTGGCGCGTCACGTCATCGCTTGGAAAGATGGAGGTGGTCACGCCGAGCTCGGCACCCATGTTGGTGATGGTGGCCCGCTCCGGCACTGACAGCGTTTTGATGCCGTCACCGGTGTACTCGATAGCAGTACCGACGTTTCCCCTCGTTGTGAGAATGCCGAGCACCGTCAGGATCACATCCTTGGCGGAGACCCATGGCCGCAGGGCGCCGGTGAGGCGAACATTGACAACCCGCGGCGCGGCGAGATAAAAGGGACCGCCGCCCATGGCCACCGCGACGTCAAGCCCGCCGGCGCCGATGGCTATCATGCCCAGGCCGCCCCCTGTCGGGGTGTGGCTGTCAGACCCGAGCAGCGTGGCCCCGGGCCTGCCGAAGCGTTCCAGGTGAACCTGGTGGCAGATGCCATTTCCCGCGCGGGAGTGGTAAATACCGAAGTTGGCATTCATGGTCCTGAGATAGGCGTGGTCGTCCGCGTTCTCAAAACCCATCTGTATTGTATTGTGATCGACATATGAGACGGAAAGCTCGGTCTTAACTGAAGGGATACCCAGGGCTTCGAACTGAAGATACGCCATGGTTCCCGTGGCGTCCTGGGTTAAAGTCTGGTCGATGCGTATGCCGATCTCGTTCCCCGGAGCCAGAGTGCCCTCAACCAGATGTTCGCGCAGTATTTTGTAAAAAACCGATTGTCCCATGGCGGTTACCTGTCCCGGCATATTGTTAAATCGAATGCTATCCAGTTGATTTCCGTTTCGTTTCTTTTCAAGTACTTTTTATCATGACTCAAAATGGAACAGCGAATGGCAAAATTCGTTTAATAAATGCCGGTTTGGCGTCGATAATGAGCATATGAGAATTTCATCCGGCATGGCCGAAATAGGGTTCAATAATCTTCCGGGAATGCGCGTTGCGTCGGAGCGGTTCTTTATCTGGCCGCTCTACAACGCGGGCCGCGTGGAGAGCATACAGGGTGTTACGCGCCGGATGGAATCGAACGTTATCTACTCGAAGCCATCACAACCTGACCATGACCGGATAATGGATTTTGCCAGGGATCGGTCCTTCTCCGAATATTCCCCGGCCGGCAGGACCGGCCGTACCCATTGCGGAATCCGGCCCGGGGCACTGTTCGAAGCCATCGCTTGATCGGCGTCATACATGTTTCCCGAAACGGGACATCCCGATAAAACCCTGAAAATAAAAAACCCGCTCTTTCGAGCGGGTTTGCTACAGGTGGTATTCCCTTCTTAGTTTGTCGTGATCTCTGTATTAACCACCAAGAAGTTGTAAAATCGTCCTTGTCTTCAGATTTGCCTGAGCCAGCATTGCAGTACCACTCTGGACAAGTATCTGATCTTTGGACAGATCTACCAATGACTCGGCCATGTCAGCATCCCGGATGCGGCTTTCGGATGCTTGTATATTTTCATAGGCGGTCATCAGTCCTTTCGCGGTGAACTCAAGGCGGTTGTAGTACGCCCCAAGGTCGGCCCTCTGTTTCGCTATCTTGTGGAGAGCGTCATCCATAACGCCGATGGTTTTGTTCGCGCCTTCAGCCGTGCTGAGGTTCGCATTGAACTTCCCGGTCCTGTCCTTCAGGTTCAACCCTTCTGCGGTCATGGTGGCTATATAGACGCGCTCACGCTGATGCATGTTGGCGCCCATATGGAACCACATGGAGGCTTTCGGGTTGGTCCTTGCATAGTCACCGAGCAACATCTTGAACTTGTTGAACTCGGCCTGAGAAGCGATCCGGTCTACTTCGTCGACCAGAGCGGAAACTTCGACCTGAATAAGCTGCCGGTCCAGTTGGGAATAAATACCGTTGGAAGACTGGACTGACAGAACCCGGATCCGCTGGATAAGAGCGGCCGTGTTGTCGAGGTACCCTTCTGCGGTCTGGATGAACGACATACCGTCTTCGGTGTTCCGCTCAGCCTGACGCAGGCCCTGAATCTGAGTTCTCATTTTCTCAGATACGGCGAGTCCGGAAGCATCGTCGCCGGCCCTGTTGATCCTCATGCCGGAGGCGAGTTTCTCAGTTGATTTGCTAACGTCCCAGTGTTTGAATTTCAGGACTTTGTTAGCATTAATCGCACTCATGTTGTGATTGATTATCATCGTCTAACACTCCTTTGTTGACTTTGTTCCTGATCTCCTTATCAGGAAATTTGTTACCAGGTTATTTTTTTCCAGGGAATACCTGTGGTGCATTACTGCAACCATCAATATCTACTACATAGACGGAAATGCTTGCAGCAATGTGCGATTTGTTCCGATCAAGTTTTCAAAGAACCTGTCCCGCCGGCTTTCGGGAGCCGGCGGGACAATATGATTATAAACCACTACTTAACGCAGCAACTCAAGTACGAGCTGGGACTTTGCGTTGGCCTGGGCCAGCATGGAAGTCCCGCTCTGGACCAGTATCGCGGACGTCGTATAGTCCACCATCGTCTCAGCCATATCGGCATCCCTGATCCTGCTTTCAGATGCCTGGGTATTTTCGAACGCGTTCATAAGACCCTTGGCGGCATGTTCGAGACGGTTATAGTACGCGCCAAGGTCTGCTCTCTGTTTTGAAATAAGGCGGATCGCTTCGTCGAATACGCCGATGCTCCGGTTGGCAGATTCGGCGGTGGATAGGGTGATCGGTCTGCCGACAAAATCGCGTGCGCCAAGGGCCACTGCGGTCATGGTCTGGATAAAAACACGCTCGCGCTGATGCATATTCGGGCCCATGTGGAACCACATGGAAGCTTTTGCGTTGACACGGGAAAAATCCCCGAGCAGCAGATTCATTTTATTGAACTCAGCCTGTGATGCGATACGGTCGATCTCGTCGACCAGCTCGGAAACTTCAACCTGTATGTATTGCCGGTCTTCCTGTGTGTAGATGCCGTTGGATGACTGGACGGCCAGTACCCTCATGCGCTGTACGATTTCGGTAACCTGATGAAGATAGCCTTCCGTGGTCTGGATGAGCGACATGCCGTCCTCGGTATTGCGCTCGGCCTGGCGCAGGCCCTGGATCTGAGATCTCATTTTCTCGGAAACGGCGAGACCGGAAGCGTCGTCACCAGCCCTGTTGATCCTCATGCCGGATGACAGCTTTTCCATCGAATGATCTATATTCCAGTGCTGGAATTTCAGAACCCGGTTTGCATTAATAGCGGATAGATTGTGATTGATGATCATTAAGATTCCTCCTTGAATCTTTACCCGGTTGGCCTCCGTGCCAGCCTGATCGAATCCTATCTAGTATACATACTCGGATGAAGTATAACGGAAATTGATGGCGATTACAGGAGATTACAGGCGATTAAAGAATAATAGTTGGTTTTATAACAAAATATTGAGTGTTTTTATCTTTGTTGTGATTTTTTTGCAATTTAGTCCTAATCAAATTGTCGGAATGTTGGAAATTACCATTAGCATTTTTTAAATTTTTTAATAGTATTAGAAATGATAATAAATGATACAGAAATACCCGATTATCAAGTAATTTTGAAAATATCCAGCTTTTTTGATTAACACAGGTCAATGGAGATTAAGAATATTTATTTAAATTGAACATAATAAGATTGAATGGATATTATTTTTTAACCTGTTGCATGAAAAATTCTTGTATTAATTCTATTCAATATTACTAGAATTATGAATGAACCCGCAGGGAGATCGTTTTAGATGAGCTTCATAAGGAAATACCAGTATTCAAATGTTGGCCAGAGAAAAGTATTTGAATATAATTATTTATTTTCCAATATTTTGCTGGGTTTGTTTTTTACAGATTTGTATTTCACTCTCACATACTATTGTTTTTACCTTCCTGTCGTCACTTTCCTGATCGTTCTGGGTTTTGGCGGAATAATTGCAGGAACCCTACTAGGGAAACTTCTCTATTCCCGCTATGGCAAATTTCGGGTAATCTATATCGTATCCGAGCTGCTCTTTATCATTCTGACACTCCTCTTTTTATTACGGGATGTGGGATCACTATGGCTGGGTGATGTGTTGCTCGGCCTTTTACTATCAACACCCTGGTTGATTCCGACAGTGGTAGGGATTGCATCTTTACTGTTCGGGATAAAAATCAATTATTCCTGTCGTGTGGCGTGCGGAGACTATATTGATACGAAAGTGGGAATAGAGCGTTTCATCAGCTTTCTGTTTTCCGGTGTCCTTATCGGGATGGTCCTTGCCGGTTTACTGCATACTTTCGGCCTTCCCCTGTCCGTTCTGGCTCTCGTGCCGCTCATGCTGCTGCCGTCGACATTCATGATAAATCTGCCATATAACCCTGAGACACAGTACGCAAAAGTGGACAAAGAGGATGAGGAAGACAGGAAGTCTGCACTCTCAATGAAAGAGGCCCCCCGCAAAGAAACATCCTTTTTCACGTACATGAATTTCCTGTATATCATCATATATGGATATTTTGGCAGTGTAGTAATAAGCAGATTTTATGGCGAGCTTGTCTATGTTAAGCTGGCTTTTATCTCTCTTTTAATCATCATACTGCTGATTGGATTCGGAGCCGGAAGATTTATGGCTCTTTCCCGTATTCATGTATATGGCCAGGCATTTTTGCCCGTGACCTTCCTGATATTTCTGTTGCTGGTCATGAGCTACGGCCGCAGCCTCCATTTCATCGGTGGCATGCTTTTATTTGTGCCCACAGCCTTTCTGCTGGGGGTGTTGCTCTACAGGTCCGTCAGGACCGTCGGGGCGCAGTACGACAGCGGAAAGCGGGCATCTATCTTTGAATTCGCCGCTTTCATCCTTCCGCCGCCTGCTATCATATCACTGAGCCTTCTCGATTTCAGGAACCTCTGGTTTTATATCGTCATATCGATAATCATGCTCATGTGCGTTGTGTTACCCGCCATTTCAATGATTAACAGCGCAATCGGCGGTTTGAAAAAAGCCGCCTATTTTTTCTTCTCACTCCTGTTTATTCCGCTTTTAATTTTTATCATGCTCTATTTTAACATTCCCCTGGACAACGGCGTGTACGTAACAAGGGTCGAAAAATTTGAAGTTCTGCAGAGCATAAACTACAACGCGGATTACATTCGGGCCCATGCGACGATCATGATGAACCAGATGCCTGTTTTCAAAATTACCGACAGTGTGGTCCGCAATTATCGGCGTGCGCTGGTGCCCATTGTGCTCTATCATCGCGATGATGAATCACTGCTTTTCGTGGATGGCAACCAGAGATTTTTCCGGAATCCGGTGATTGGATATTTTAAAAATGCCGTTTGCCTGGATGAGTTATCGGACCGGGATGTAGATTTCTACAAGCTTCCTTATTCAGGGTCGCAGAAATACGTTCCTGATAATGATTCTCTTCTCCTGTATCTCGGGCGGACCGGCAAATCTTATCACACTATCGTTGACATGCCAAACCTGCTGGACCAGTCTCTCAATTCATTCAGGTTTTCAGCCGGGTATTATGAAACTGTCAAGAAGATACTCGCAAAGAACGGGATCTTCGTCCAGCTCTTCAATGTCCCTGAGTGCCGTCCGGAGCTCCTTTCTGCGGCAGTCACGAATATTCAGAAGACTTTTTCGTACCATCAGGTCTACTATTTCTCAAATATACTTGTGATCATGTCGTCGAACGCAAGCGGCGCCTTTGCAGTGAATCAGGAGTCCTATGCGCGGCTGAGCGGATTATTTGCTTCGCATGAAGAGCTTGGCGTTTTGTTTGAGAATGAGGCACACCTGCTCTCGCACATGCTTTCTGCCGGTCCGGAAGCACTCCGGCCCGATTTGTCGCGGGGCGCGTTCCTTCCCGGCATGGCACTCCCCGGACAGGACAGGTTGAACTTCAGGCGGCAGATCATAGACGGATATCTCACGAACAACAGGAGTGTTTTTACACGGCTGGAAACAGAGGTTGATCCTGCATTTGTTCAGGTCCTGGGGCTTTCTTTTCAGAATGCGGACGCCGTCCTGACCCTGTTGAAAAAAATCGAGCTGGCAGAAGCCCGTGAGAATTACCCGGAGGAAACCGGGTTCCTGTTCGAGCTGAAAAAACAGGCGGAATTTAACATATCACTGCAGAACTATGTGCGGAAGATGCTGGCCTATAAGGAAAAATATTATTATTACGCTGCTGTCCAGATGGAAAAGGAACGGCAATGGACCGGGGCTCAGGAACTGTACCGCTCGGTACTCGCCATCAATCCTGACAATTTCGAGGCAAATTACCGGATGGGCCTTCTCAGCATTACGCTTCAAGATATCGAGGGGTCATTCAAATACCTGAATGAGGCCATGCGCATTAACGGTGACCATCCGAAGGTGCTCTTCCAGGTGGGTATTCTATATTTTTCCTCAGGGAAAACTGAGGACGCGATCAGTTATTTTGATCGAGCGCTCCAGAAGAACGAAAAACTTCCGTCAATCTACCGCTACCTCGGGCTCTGTCATGAAAAACTCGGAAACCTGTATGAGGCCGAAAAGTATTACGCGAAGTCGATCAATACAGAACCCAACGACGTGGAAACGAAGGCTCGCCTGAGTGATGTAAGGTCACGGATAGAAAAGGAAAACAGAAAATGGGAAATGCCCGAGCAGAAGAACGAGGCTGAGGTTGAGCAGGATGCGGACATGCCGCTGCCGGTGAGCAAGGGCGCCTATGACGTCAGGCTCAAGGATAATGATGAAACGCTGCCCGTGATAGATCCGATAACCGGCGAGGAAATCCAGACGGATGGGACGACAGGCGACACGAAGGGCAGCGTCCAGCCCCGGGCAGAGCAGCTGCAGAGCGGCCCGGTGAACCAGAAATAATTTTCGTAAAACGAGACCAATCATGAAACAGGCCATGCGGGCGTACCTTTTCCTGTCACAAAAACCGGTAACCATTATCTCTCTGTGTGCAACATTCGTTATAACATTATTGGTATGGAAAATTGAGGCCACAATAGACCCGTCAGGCGGGGGCATGGTCGGATTGCAGCTTGCCTTTACGGTCGAGAGGGTGCGGGTAATACTGTCTTCATGGAGAGATGGGGGCGCCGATCTATTTCTGAGAACTGCCTGGCTTAATTACCTGTACGCGTTGTCTCTCTCGGTGCTGCTTTCATCCGCACCGGGGTATTTCGCCCGACAGCGTATCGGTTTCAGTCCCGATGCAGTCCCCCGGCGCGATGTAATCTACAGCCTGGTACCTTTTATCGCCTGTCTGTGCGAATGGGCGGTCCAGTCAATGCTGGTAGTGTTGTTTTCCGGGGGTGCTATCAATGAGTATCTCGTTTGCGCCATTTCAGTGACGGTAGTGGTGAAATGGCTGATACTGGCATGGTGCCTGGCTATTCTCCTGCGAAATTATTTCATCACGCGAAAGGAAAAGAGACAGGCCGGAAGATGATGTGCTGATCAGCGACCGCACCGTTGCCCCCATACCCGCGCCGGGCGGAGGCCGCATTCAGCTGCCTTGTCAGCTGATTACTCCCTGTATATATTCCCTGGTCATTTCATGCTGCGGGTGTTCGAAAATTTGTCCGGCCGGACCGTGCTCGATGAGCTCGCCCAAATAAATGAATGCAACATAATCGGCAAGGCGGCGCGCCTGGCGGAGAATGTGGGTCACGATAATGATTGTGTATCTATTTTTAAGAGACTTGAATTCTGCCTCGATCTTCTGGCTCGATTTTGGATCGAGGGCCGACGTCGGCTCGTCTGCAAGTATAATCTCCGGTTCCACCGCCAGGCCGCGGGCCAGGCAGAGACGCTGCTGTTGACCGATCGATAGTCGGGAGGCCGGTTCCTTGAGACGGTCCTTGACCTCGTCCCAAAGACCGACAACGGTCAGATAGTATTGCACGATTTCATCCATGGATCCCATGCTCGAAAGACCGTGAATGCGGGGGCCATAAGCGATGTTATCGTAGATCGACATGGGTAAGGGATAGGGCCGTTGTGACAGGAGGCCCATTTTTTTTCTGATCTGCGTGACGTCGTTCCGAGGGTCGTATATGTCCTCGCTGCCGACCAGCACCTTCCCGGATATGCTTACCTCGTCGCCATCTTCAAGAAGCCTGTTAAATGCCCTGAGAAGGGTCGATTTGCCACATCCCGACGGACCGATGATCGCGGTGATTTTTTTGTTCGGTATATCCAGGGTGATGCCTTTGAGGGCCGGCGTAGTGCCATATGCAACATTCAGGTCCCGCACCTGCAAAAGTGATTTCTCGTTCATGGCGAACGCCTCCTATTGAATAATATTCCGTTTATGCCGCGATGTAAGGAAACGTGCGAGAATGCTGATGATGAGTATGAGCACCGTAAGAATAAAGGCGCTGGCGTATGCACGCTCCTGGACTTCGGGAAATGGCGTTCCCAGCTGGAAAAATATCGCCAGCGGCAGGGTCGCAGCCGGCTGGAGGAGCGAAAGGGGAATCCGGTCCGAGAAGCCGGCGGTAAAGAGGACGGATGCAGCATCGCCTATGCCCCGGCCGAAGGCGATGAGCGCGGCACTCACGATGCCGGACAGTGCCTGGCGCGTGGCCACCTTGAATGCGGTTTCATATTTTGTCGCACCCAGACTGTACGATGCTTCCAGAAGGTCATGGGGAACCATGGAGATCACCTCATCCATGGCACGGGCCATAATGGGCAGGATGAAAAGGGTCACGGTGATGATGCCAGCGAGAAGGGATGCGGTGATACCGAAGAACATCATGATGGTGAATCCGAAGGCCCCGTACACGATAGAAGGGATGCCCCATAGAAAATCGAGAGACATCCTGATGACCACGGCCAGTCGTGATCCTTTTCCTTTAAAGATATTGATATACAGAACAACCGGGAGACTAATCAGCAGAGCGAGGACGGTTGCGGCGATCGTGAGTATAAAGGACCCGATAATAGCGTTTAATACGCCTCCCTCCTTGCCGAGGTAGTAGCCGCCTTCGGGGGTTTTCGTGATCATGTCGAGGTTCATCGATCCGATGCCGCGGGCGATAATGGTGCCAATGATCACGAAGAGGCTGCCGAACACTATAACCGCGGATGCTTTCATGAGCACTGAAAAAAGAAGTTCCTCTAACCTTTTAGCAGAAAATTTTTTTCTCATGATCAGTTGATCCGTAGGTTAATTCTGTGAAGTATATACCGCGAAAGGACATTGAAAAAAATGACAACGATAAAGAGAACCAGGGCTGCCAGGAGCAGCGCCGAGTCATAGAGCGGGATTGACAGCATTTCCCCGTAATTATTGGCAATGAGGGCCGGTAGGGGATACCCTGCGTCAAATACGGACGAGGGTGTTTTCACCATGTTGCCGGCTACCATGAGGACTGCCATGGTCTCACCGAATGCTCGTGAAAATCCAAGTACATTTGCCTCAGCGATCCCCGGCAGGGCTTTCCGCAATAACACGTGCTTGACGGTCTGCCACCGGGTGGCGCCCAGTGCCAGGGACGCTTCCCGAAGTTCGCGGGGCACTGTCTGGAATACTTCCACGGTGATATGTATGATGACTGGAAAGATCATGATCGAGAGGACTATCCCGGCGGAGAGTACCGAGTAGCCCGATGAAATATAACCGAAGAGCGGGGCTATATGGTTTTTTACTAGCGGTACGATGATGAGTATGCCCCAGACACCGTAAATTACCGAAGGAATCCCGGCGAGCAGATCAATGAATGGTCTCGAGAATTCCAGCATTCGTTTCGGGGCGTATTCAGAAAGATATATGGCCGTGAGCAGGGAAATGGGGGTCGCGATGATAATCGCGATACCCGTGACCCATAGTGTCCCGGTGATGAAAGGAAACATGCCGAATTCGCCCTTGAGCGGGTGCCATATCTCGGAGAAGAGGATTTCGGCCAGGGGCTTAATTGCCAGAATCGGCCAGGCCTTGATAAACAGACCCAGTCCCATACCGAGAACCAGGAGAGCACAGCATACCGTCACGAAGAACATCAGTTTCCCGGCAATACTGTCTTTTAACAAGCGATATCGTTTCATGATGGGACGGTATCTGTTCCTCCGGGTAAATCATAAAAAAGCCGCGAAACTCCCTGCAGGAGAATTTCACGGCATATCAGTCATAATTTATTTCGAAAGCTCATCAATCTGCTTCTGCAGTTGCTCCGCGGGGAGGCATATATACCCTGCATCCGGCACGTACCGTTGTCCTTCATTGAGGATCCAGAGAAGGAACTTGACGACATGTTTTTTCTCCGGTATCCCCTTTGCGACAATGTGAAGGTTCCGCGCGGGCGGTGAGGGGAAGATGTTATCTGCTATTGCCTTCGTAAGAAGATCGCGGTCGCCGTAAAAGCTTTCTGCGGGATCAAGTTGTCCGTTGCCGTTGATATCCAGCGGCAGGGGTATGATGCCATTGACTGGTTTTTTCGTTTTTGCGTCATAGGCAAAGTTGACGTTGTTGAATCCGATACCGAGCTCGTCATTTCTCACTGCGTCGGCAAGACCCGGATCGCCGTATACGCCAACCCCTTTCAGGTCTTCCTGGGCTCCGCCCACATACTTGGCCCATGTCTCTGCCGCACCGCACGCATCTGAGCGGGTAAAAACATGGATGGCAACTGATTTATCGCTTTTTATGAGGATGTTCCAGTTTTTCAGGGTCCCGGTCATCCAGATCTGTGCAAATTCCTTTTTCTTGAGACCTCGTTTGAGAAGATCGTCCTTGAGTGGATTCTTTTCGTTTATCATGGGGATGACCGCGTCCTTGACAACGCTTATGCCCCACGCTCCCTTGTCGCGCTCGTCTTTTTTTATATCTCTGGAAACCATGCCGAGATCAACTGCTCCTGAAAGGGCGTCCGCCATGCCTTTGCCTGCACCACCGGCTGAAATATCGATCACGATTCCGGGAAATTCATTCTGGTATACTTCGGCCCATTTGACAACCATGGGGTATAATGCCCATGCGCCCGATACGGTTATCCGTCCCGCGGTGTCGGATGATTTTTCTTTTGAGCATCCGTATAAAGCGGCACCGATCATAAGTACGCACAATATGTTTTTCATTAGTACACCCCCGGAATATTTATTACAATGTCGATCATATTAGTCAACAATATCACTCATTGATAATGTCCCGGGTGTCAATATATTAATTAGATATTAAAGCTGGTACCGTTTCCCGGTTTAAATAATATCAGCGAGTGTAGTATTTTCCATTTTTTTAGCGATATGGTCCCTGATTTCTTTCAGAATTTTCAACATTTTTTTATTCTGTTCAATAGGGGTCTTCTCGTAAAAATAGGTGCTAACGGAATAAACGGGAGCGAGCGGTCCGTCTATGAGGCGTAAAATTTCCGCCAGGGAGATATGGGACGGGTCCTTGGCCAGGCGATACCCTCCTTCAGCCCCGCGCTTACTTTTAATATATCCGGCATTTTTCAGCGTGAACAGAATCTGATCCAGAAACTTTTTCGGGAGCTTTTTCCTTGCAGCAATCTCTTTGCTTTTAATAAGACCCTTTGAATAGTTCTCGGCCAAATCAATGAGTGCAAGGCAGGCATATTCACTTTTTGTTGATAGTCTCATCCGGTTCCGCTATCATTATAATGATTAGAATCGGGTTCACTAAACCAGTAAAGCGATGTAGAATCAAGCCATTATTGGGACTTATGTAATAAATGCATTTAATCAACGGTAAAAAAATACCCGATTATGCTAAAAATCAACAATGAACAAAATATTATATGCATAAAGTGAAATCTCTCCAAGTATAGTATGTGAACCGGAAGCCATGGTACCTTCATATATTGAATTATATAAAAATGGCAGGCTTGCCGATTGCGCCGAGGAATTGTATCTGAGAACTCAGCAGTGTTCCCTGTGCCCGCACAGATGCCGCGTCAACCGGACTGCAGGCCAGAAGGGAAAATGCAGAAGCGGACTGCTGCCCGTCGTGTCGTCCTTCCATGCGCATTTCGGAGAGGAGGCGCCTCTCTCGGGACGCAATGGCTCGGGCACAATCTTTTTCGCGAACTGCAACCTGTCCTGTATTTTCTGTCAGAATTACGATATCTCACATCTCGGTCGCGGCGATGAGGTAACATATGATGCGCTCGCAGAAATGATGCTCGAGCTGCAGAAACGCGGGTGCCACAATATAAATTTCGTTTCGCCAACGCACATGAATTACGCGATCGTGAAGGCACTGATGGTAGCCGTTCCCCACGGACTGCGCGTGCCGCTGGTGTACAATTCCGGCGGATATGATGCGGTAGAAATCATAAAGATACTTGAGGGCGTGTACGACATATACATGCCCGATTTCAAGTACATGGATCCGGAAACGGCTGAAAAGCTTTCGGGCGCAGCGGACTATCCGGAAGCCGCTATGGCCGCGGTGAGCGAGATGCACCGGCAGACAGGGGACCTGGTGCTGGACGGAAACGGTATCGCACAGCGGGGACTTCTGGTTCGCCACCTGGTGCTCCCCAACAACATCGCGGCGACTGACAGGGTTATTAATTTTATTGCCGAACTTTCGCGCGATACATATATTAATATAATGGATCAATACCGACCTGAATACCGCGCGGGTGAATGCTTTGATCTGAAACGGCGGATCACATTGCAGGAACATGACGAGGCTGTTGAGTGCGCAATCAGGTGCGGACTTGCCAGGATTGACGGCGTTATGCTGCGGGCGGCAGGAAAATAAAAGTGGACAGTATTATCAGCATGGCTATAATAGACTATGCTTCCGGTGCGGGGATATTCCGGAAAGCCGCCGGAGAGCATCGTACCCCTGGTTTTATGAATGAATTAATCGTATCATGTTGCCGACAAATACTGGTAGGGAAATGTCCCGGATTAAGCAGTGCCCGGTATTCATTTTTACAAGACATAGGATATATGGTATGAAAAAACAGAGCATCTTCATCGCTATGGCGTGCCTCATGCTGGTGATTGCAGGCGGCGCTCTTCTCGTAACCTGGGCCGAAACAACGGACATCAAGCAGAACACTCGCGGGGTCGAGCTTGGCGAAACCAACAGGCTGGATGAAGCCATTCAGGAATTCGACAAGGCAATAGAATTCCGCGATAAGGCAGCG
>Ga0116149_1000132_pt1 | contig 98549 bp, 77 predicted proteins | sample AD_UKC057_MetaG_FD_89787 | JGI IMG/M metagenome (GOLD analysis project Ga0116149, IMG submission 89787) | Active sludge microbial communities of municipal wastewater-treating anaerobic digesters from USA - AD_UKC057_MetaG | ecosystem: Engineered > Bioreactor > Anaerobic > Digestate | place: USA...
CGGCAATACCATAGAGCCGGGCGCAGATAATCGCCCAAACGATTGTCTGCCAGAATCCACTGTCGGTCGAGACTGCGATACGCATAGCGAACGATAGGAGGTTCCGGAGCGCTCCGAGGCAATGCTTCCAGGGATTTCTCCCGATTGCCGTTGGGAGGCGTTTGGGGACACGGTGACACGATCTTTCGGTCTCGCGTTTCGTGAAATGCCTCTGCCCTGTCTTTGGAGCAGAGAAGCATTCGCCAACGTTTTTTCAGTGTTTCCCGATCGGGACAGATCGGCCATGTGCGCTTGAATTCGCATCCCGAATGCTGCCACGGCATCAGGTCTGTCAACAGCGGCCAGTTGAAATATTGGCCCGTTCCGCCGGGTCGGAAGGAGGCTTGCCATTCATTGGAGCAATCTTGCCACGGCAGATCCATAAATGATTGTATCGAGTCCAGTCTTTTGAGTTTCTCGCTTCTTATGCCGTCAATCCGAATATAATGGACCTTCGCGGGTCGGTTCTTTTTGATCTTGCCGTAGCGAACGGTAACCGCGATGGCTACTGGGGTTCGAATGGCGAAAATATTTTCGCTCTTGCGTGTGCCGCGTCCCTCCCCACCCAGGTCCAGAATCCAGACCTCATCACACACTCGCCGGATATGCTCCCTCATTCCGCAAAAGGCGTCGCCATCAAGGTAACTGGATGCGCTGATGAAACTCACAACCCCCGGCCCGATGCCGGTGGTTTGCTCGAACACTTTCCAGAGCGCCCAGCGCCAGAAATACACATAGAGGTTGTAGAGATTCTTAACATGGACTCCATATCCGGCGGCAACGGCGGGGTTGAGAAAATCGTTGAAAATCGCCGTGTCCCCTTGCCGGTTATTGCCCCAGCGAACCCATCCGCCGGTGCGGGCCTTGTTGTCGTCGCCCGCTGCTTCATGACGGTCGTAGGGTGGATTCCCCAGGCACACGAGGACCGGGACCTCCCGTTTCACCTTGAGCGCTTTGGCGTGCTGCTCGGCGATGGGCTGGAGAATGAACGGCAAGTACGGCGGTTCCGCATCGGGGCTTTCAAGGGTATCGGTCAGGTAGATATGAGTCCCGTCCTTGGGTAGTTCGGCGCCGCGATCACGCAGGGCACGGCTGACCCGCAACTCGGTCACCGCGTAAGGGCCGACCATCAGTTCAAAACCATACAGGTTGGCAACAAGAACGCCAGCTTGGCCCGATACGGCTCCAGCGCCCTGCTCGGCCTCGATTCGGTTCAGCGCGTGTTCGATGACACCCAACAGATAGGTCCCCGTACCGGAGGCGGGATCAAGCGTCACAACGCCGGGATCGGCAAATCCCAGAGGTTTATCAAGATGATTAACAAGCAGATCATCGATCAGCCGAACTTGGGCGCGCACAACCTCAATGGGGGTGTAATAGGCCCCCACGTCCTTGCGCAGCTTTGGGTCGTAGACGGCGAGAAAATCTTCGTAAAAATAAAGCCAGGGATTTTCGCGACCGGCGAGTGTTGCGGACGGCACAACGGCGATGACGCGCAAGAGCAGATCCAGTGAGGCCGCCATTTCCACACGCGCATCACGATCCGTCAGCACTTGGAGCGCACGGGAAAGAAGGTTGTGTTGTGCGGCGAGGGCCTTTTCCGCGCTCTCAAGTGTGAGCGGGTCGGCTCCTTCACTGCGCCCCAAGAGCAGGGCGAACGTAACGGTTTGGGCGTAGGCGTCCGCGAATTGCTCATCCGAGGCATCCGGGAACAGCAACTGTCGCCAGTCCCTGGCAAGGTAGTGCAAAGGCGAGTCAGGCCGCTTCAGTGCGTCAGTTACATCCTCACGCAGCATTCGGCAAAGCGGAGCCAGAAGATCGGCAAATCCCTTGAGATCGAGTCTTCCCTGACTGTCGGTGGGGATGATGGGCTGCCAGGAGAAAAAGTCGCGCAGGAGGCGTTCGATAGCAACCGCATCCTCCGTGGCAATGGCCTTCTCCCCCTCCGCTGTGATATCTCCGGAAAGCCGGGCGATCTTTCCCACAAGTTCCCCGCTCCGGTAAAGCGCCCATTCGTTCCCATCTGTGTAAAGGATATTGGGAATACCCGAAAAACGCTTCCATTGTTCCCGGTTGTGACCCTGGAAACGTGCTGTGTTCGCGCCGACACCGGGGGCTTTCAGTTCCACATAACCTGCAAGCAGTCCGTTTAGATGAACAGCATAATCAGGTCGGCCCAGGCGACCGGGCAGCGCGCTTTCACCTGTGCAGACCACATCCCAGCCGAAAGCACAGGCAACGTCAGAGAGGAGATGCTCGAATGGTCCTCGCAACTGATCTTCCGGCTCACCGGCGGTCAGCTGCGACATCTTTGCGGCCACACTCTCCGCAAAGTCCCTCAACGCCGTCAGGATGGCATGTTCCGGCATTCGACTTGCACTCCCTTGTGAAACCCGAAATCGTCGGAATTCAAGTGCGGGCTATTTTATCGGATTTGTTCGTTGATCACTACCGAAACGGAAGGTCTTCAGATGCTCATCTTCATGCACGTGCAAGTGCAATCTTTCCAAATGGGCCGCAACACGGCGCCGGTTTTCCCTGAATCTCACCCGAAGGAGATACCACAACATGAGCATCTCTTCGTGTGACCGGTCGATGCGGCGAAAAAATAATAATTATTCCGGACCACCACGGTATACAGGGTCGTCGTAGTTGACCTTGTGCAGGTGATGCAAAAACATCGCAACCTCAAAAGCATAAGCGTCCCGCTTCTCCAACGCTGCAACAATGAGGCGATGTTTTTCGAGGGTAATTTCGGTCGCCGGGACAGTGGAAGAATAGGTCAACATGGATTTGAAAAAGGGATCCAATAGTTCCCAGAACCATATTGCCAATTTGTTGCCCGACATTCGAACGAGTCGCTCATGAAACTTGCGATTCAGTTGGAACCAGAGCGCCTGATCATTTCCCCAATTGAGCATTTTTTCGTAAGTCCGGCGCAAATCAACTACGTCTTCATAGGTAGCTCGTCTGAATATCTCCGGCGCCAGACCGATCTCCAACGCGCTCCGGAAACTTCCCATGTGGGCAAACACGTCCTGGGAAACATTATTGTCGGTCAGCAGGCGGATGAAATCCAGCAATGTAAACGAGCGCTGCAAACGCATCCCCCGTTTCCGTCGGCTGTCGATGATCCCCATTGCCCGCAGGCGCGTCAGCGCCTCACGAACGCTGGTCCGACTGATCCCGGTCTGCTGAACGATGAAATCCTCCGACGGCAAAGGATCCCCAATGGCAATATGCTGATCTCGAATATACTCGCCGATCCACTCGAAAATTCCGTCCGTCGTCGAACCTTTGTTGTTTGTCCTTTTTGGTCGCGTGGTTTTCATTCTCGTGGGAACCCCCAATCCTGTTATGTATCCACATTTTTCTGCTTTCCTCCGAATCCCGGAGAAAAACAGAATATCCCCTCTTGACTTTTTCACCTTCGACTGAATCTAAAGTTTCTCAAGCAATACGGCAAGTGTCAACTGGTGTCGGCGAAAAACAGGGCATTTTCATGTTGACATGTGGGATATGACGGAGTAAGATTCTTTTGGTTCCACAGCCGGGCTTGCTTTCCGGGTGATCGGGGTCTGTATTTTCTCTTGTTTTTGTGTCCTTCCTGGGTTTCCCTGTCGGAGAAAACTTTTCTTTGACCGGATAGCTGCCGCTATCACTCATTCGGAGGAGACACATGAGACGCTCAGCCTTCACTTTGATTGAACTTCTGATCGTCGTGGCCATCATCGGGATTCTGGCCGCCATCGCGGTCCCGAATTTCCTCAACGCTCGGGCGAAAGCGAAAATCGCGCGCGTTTGGGGTGACTTTGACGCCCTAAAAATCGCATTGGAGACTTTCGCGCTCGACAACAACGGACGGTATCCCAACACCAACGGCACCGCCAATGATGACTACTACCCAATGAGGCGGCTGACGAGTCCCATCGCCTATATTCCCGCCTTGCCCCAAAAAGATCCGTTCGTTCCACGGGACACCGGCGATGGGATGCCTGGCGGGACCCGTGACTACTGGTGGAATCCCTATTGGTTGGTCACATTTCCGGAAACAACCCTGTACATTGTGGAGGCTGGCCCATTACGTTGGCAGATCGCCAGTGTAGGACCGGATCAATTCTTTGACTGTTCGCCCTTCGTTAAGCCGGAAGTTCGACACTCGGCTTGTTGGCTTCCCTACCACCCCACTAACGGTGTAAATAGTTGGGGCGAGATATACATGACCGGTCCAGGCGGTGTCTCTTCCGACACTGTGAACATCAGCGCACGGCCCAGCCGTTGACCGCAAAAAGATATGCCTTGGTGTGATAGCATTTAACCTGAAACGAACCCTGGCCGACCTCGCGGATCGGCTGCCGGAATTGGTGGAAGGGTTTCGCGCGTGCTGGGCGGCGTAACCGTCGCGGAGAATCTGGCGGAGAGTTTTGAGGTGGTGTGGGCGCATCCGCACGGCCATGTCGGAATACGTTCGCACCGATTCTGTTTGACGACGAGGAGGCGGCAACGGCTCAAGCGGCGGGCGTTTCCATTGATGTATTTGCGAAGCGTTCTCCAATGCGCCCGGCAACGACACACTGAATTCTGCTATATGCCTAATAATGACAGGTAGTTACACGTTTGTTGTTAAAGGAAGTTCGGGATAGAACAAAGTCAGGGGCACGGTGCGCCGTGCCCCCATCTTTCACTCTCTTACAAAGGAATCCTTCCTCACATCATGCCGGGCATTCCGCCGCCGTGGGGTCCGTGCGCATGAGCAGGCGGTTCCTTTTTGGGAATCTCCGTGACAACCGCCTCAGTGGTCAGCAAAAGTCCGGCGATGCTGACCGCATTCAGCAGCGCTGTGCGGGTCACCATGGTCGGATCAATCACACCGGCCTTCACTAAGTCTTCGATTTGACCGGTGAGCGCGTTGTATCCCATGTTGCCTTTGGCTTTCTTGATCTGCTCCACAATCATGCCGCCACGTTCGCCTGCATTTGTTGCAATGATCTCGGCCGGTTGCTGAATCGCAGAGGCAAGAATTTCCGCTCCCAGTTTTTCATCGCCGGGCAAGTCCAGTTCGTCCAGTTGTTTGAGGCACCGCAGAAGCGCGACTCCACCGCCCGGAACGATGCCTTCCAGCACAGCGGCACGGGTTGCATGAAGCGCGTCCTCCACACGGGCCTTTTTCTCTTTCATCTCGGATTCCGTGGCCGCGCCCACATTGATCACGGCAATCCCGCCAGACATTTTGGCAAGTCGCTCCTGGTATTTCTCACGGTCGTAGTCGGATGTCGTTTCCAGAATCATCGTGCGAAGCTGATCCACACGCGCCTTAATCGCAGCGGTTTTTCCGCCACCCTCGATCAGCGTGGTGGAATCGGAATCGACAATTACCCGTTTGGCCGTGCCCAAATCGCGAAGGGTAATTCCTTCCAGGCGCAACCCGAGATCCTCCGAGACCACCTGCCCGCCGGTGAGAATGGCGATGTCCTGAAGCATGGCTTTGCGCCGATCTCCGAATCCCGGCGCTTTCACCGCACAGCAGGGCAGCACGCCGCGAATTCGGTTGACTACCAGGGCAGCCAGGGCTTCTCCTTCGACATCCTCTGCTATCACCAGCAGCGGCTTGCCGGATTGCGCAACCCGCTCCAACAGGGGAAGAAAATCGTTCAAATTAGAGATCTTCTTCTCGTGCAGCAGGATCAGGCAATCTTCCAGGATTGCCTGCATGGTCTCACTCTCCGTAACAAAATATGGGGACAGATACCCCTTGTCGAACTGCATCCCTTCAACCACCTCAAGAGTCGTTTCGACGGTCTTTCCGTCTTCGACCGTAATCACACCGTCCTGCCCGACTTTCTCCATGGCATCCGCGATCAATGACCCGATTTCGGGATCGTTGTTGGATGAAATCGAGGCGACATTCGCAATCTCTTCACGGTCCTTGACCCGTTTCGAGAGCTTATTCAACGCCTCGGCAACTGTCTGCGCCGCCTTGTCCAGGCCGCGTTTGATCGCCATGGCGTCGTGTCCGGCAGACAGCATTTTCAGGCCGGATCGGAAAATCTCTTCCGCGATCACCGTGGCGGTTGTGGTTCCATCCCCGGCGATATCGCTCGTCTTGGAGGCCACCTCTTTCACCAGTCGAGCGCCCATATTTTCAATCGGCTTCTCCAGCTCGATTTCCTTGGCGACGGTCACTCCGTCCTTGGTGATCGTGGGGGTCCCGGATGACTTGCTCAGGGCCACGTTTCTCCCTTTCGGCCCCAATGTGGCTTTCACCGCTCGGGCGAGCTTCTCCACACCGATCATCAACTGCTTGCGCGCTTCCGCTTCAAAGGTCAACTGCTTCGCTGCCATAGTTCATCTCTCCGTTCTATTCCGTATGATTGAATCTATGTTGTTACACTCTTGCGAGCGTTTGATTCCCCGGTACAACTCAAATCACTTCCAGGTCCTTACTTGGAAGCCAGCCGGTGAAACCATTTGGGAGACGAATTTGAACCCAATCCGGACGTCTCGATTCGACTTTCACTGCTGTGCCTTCATGCAAAGAAAATGCCGCTGAATAATTCTCCCCCGGTCCGGTCCGCACCTCGCTCACAGCCGCGAGAATGATGGCACGATTTCGGCTTTCATTTTGGTAAATCTTGATTCCCGCGCTCAGAACACCGAACAACAAGAGGATCAACAAGGTCACGCGGAGCCACCCCGTCCGGCGCGTGATCCCGCTGTCGGGGTGAATAATCCTCCAAGCATACAAGATTGCGGTCATCCATAAAAGCAAGGCCACGCCCAGAAGGTTCTCCCGCAGGTTCAACAGGCAATTCAACCGGATAACGAACCCCATTGTGCCCCCATACTGAACCGGCTTCAGTTCCTCGTCCACCATCAGATTCCGAACAAATTCCAGATTATGACGAATATCTCGGTTGCGCGGCAAATACTCCAAAGCGCGCTCGTATTCCAGGATGGCCGGTCCGAGCTCACCTTGCCGAAAGTGCGCATTGGCCAGATTGTAATGGAGATACCCGTTCCGAATGCCCATATCCAGCAGGAATTGGTATCCGGCCTCCGCTTGGGCCAGTTGCCCCTGTTCGTACAGGGAATTAGCCAGGCGGAATATCGCGCCCCGGTTTCCGCTGCAGCTGTCGTATATTTGCGGCAAATCCACAGCCGCGCCCGCCGGAACGGGAACAAGCGCAATCGCTGCGAACAGGCAGATCGAGAGACGCTTTATCATGCCGTTTCCCCTTTGATCGCCATTAGTTTTCCAAGAAGGTTCTCGGTGCGCTGAAGGTCGGAACGAAGGTTGGAATTCATCGCGCCGCCGAACCGACACGCCTCGAAATCCTCCAGGGTAGTTATTAACTCCTGAACGTATTCATCGGGAACACCTTTTTGTTGCATCTGTCTGCCCAAGTCACGGACAGTCATTCCGGCAGCGGGAAGATTCCAGCGATTGCCGACATAATCCACCAGGGCCTTCGTGAGCGCGGCGTAGGCCTTGTCCCCGTTGCCGCCGGCGACCGCTTTTCGCGCTTCGGACAGCATCCGCCGGGCCATTTTGGGAGCCTTCCGGTTTCGCGCATAATCCGGGTCCGTTTCCAGCCGACGCCGATGTCGTGCCCAGACCGCCGCTCCAGCCGGCATCCCCAACGGGAGCAAACACATCAACACAAAGATCGGCTGTCGGTACAGGTCCAGACGAACGTCTATTGCCCCCGGAACGCCCACGGCTATGTGACGAAAATCCTCCCCGGTAAGAATGATCTCCCGTTTCGCTCCGGCCCCCGCCCCCAGCAGAATCCGGTCGCTTTGGCCTTCGCCTCGCGCGGAAATCTGTAAGTGTATCGGTTCCGTGGCTAACGTATGGTATTCATTGTCGTTCGGATTGAAAAAAGCAAAACGAATCGGGCCGATTTCCGTACTGGATGTCGATTTCGGAACCAGTACATACTCATAAGCGATCCGCCCGGCAACGCCATCCTCCAGTACCGAGATATCCTCATTCTTTGTATTGTCATATTGCTCGAACGGAGTGAGGTCCGGCAAAGTCGGCGGCGGACAATTCTTAATGTTTCCTTTTCCGCTGAGTTCCACGCGAAGAGTAAACGCATCTCCCTCACGCAATTCCCGCTTGTTGACCGTAGCCGTAAGGTTAAACTCTCCAACCGCGCCGTCGAAAATGTCCGGACGCCCTTCGGGGGGAAACGGGATTACCTCCAGGTTGAACGGCTGCGACGTAACATTCACCGTCTGTGTCGGACCGAGTTGGAAAACCCCGAAGCCCATCCCGCCCACCGTTACCGATATGGCTGCCGGATCCACGTTCAGCGCTCCCGTAGAAAGCGGAAACACTACGTAATGTTTCAGCAGCACAACCCCGACGGCTCGACCCCCAATGTTCCGGCTCTCAATCGGATATTGTGTAATGGGTAATTCTTCCACCACACACCGCTTGAACAGGCTTGTCGTAAGGTTCCCGAAATCTTCGATCTGGCGGACCTCGCTCATTTTCTGCGGGGGAACAAGAAGGAAATACCGAATGACCACCGCCTCCCCCACGTAGGCTCTCGTTTTCGACGGCTGCGCTACCAGCTGAATCACCCCCGATGAAACGCCCTGCGGCACGCCTCCCGGCGGTTGGCCCGACGGCGGACCCGGCATCGGAGCGCCCGCCGGTACAACCGTTAAGGAAACCGCATTTCCTACGGCGCTTTCTCCCCCCTGTTCTACCCGAATACCTTCAATTGTAAAACTTCCCTCACGTTGCGGAACCACAATACAATTTAAGGTCCGCCTGTATTCGGCGCTCATCCTCCCATTGACAATTTGAAAACTCTGCGACATTCCGCCGCCTCCCATCAAATGAAAACTCAGACCATCTACCGGCGGGACCTGCGGAACCGGCGGATTTCCCTTGTCGGAAACAATCTCGATGCTCATCCCGACTTGTTCCCCAACGTGCGCCGCCGCCTTTTCCAATGTCACACTAACAGAACACGTACCCATCGCCCTTCCCGCCGCGATCACGAACAGGAAGGCCGCCCAGACCAGCCGACACACATGCCGTCCACCCTTTCTCATGGTCTACCAATCTTTCTCTACTGTGTACGACCCGCCGCTTGGCCGGCGCAACATCTCCCGGCGTTGTTCCGCCTCATCCTCCTGAAGACGGTCCAATAGCCGTTCCGCATCCTCACGCGATAGTTGAACCTCCTTCTGCGGCTGATCGGGATTCTCGTTTTCCACTTCTTCCCCGGATTCGCTCTGCTCAGGCTGTTTCTTTTCTTTGTCCTGTTCTTTTTCGCCTTGCTGTTGTTCCTGGTTCTCTTGCCCCTGCTCTTGCTTCTGTTCCTGTTGTTGCGATTGCTGCTGTTGCTGATCCTGCGACCGTTGTTGGTTTTTCATCTTGTCCAGCTGCTCTTTTAACTTCTTTCGAGCAATCTCCAGGTTGTACTTGGCGTCTTCATCTTTATTATTCAATTTCAGCGACCGCACGTATGCCTCAATGGCCCCGGCATAGTCCTCCTGTTCAAACGAAGCATTACCGATGTTGTAATGGGCCTTTGCCTCCAGGAGGACGTCATTGGACCCGAAAACACGGCTGTACTCTTCTATAGCTTTCTGGTAATCTCCCTGCTTATACCAGCTATTGCCGATATTAAAATGCAGTTCGCGAGATTCGGGATCGAACACGGCAGCCGCATCCGCATAGATTCCCAATGCTTTCTCATACTCCCCGGCGGCGAATTGGCGATTGCCTTCCTCCACACGCTCACGGTACGGGTTCATCCACCCGGCAAAGAACATCACCGCAACACACAGTGTAAAGCATGGAACAACTCGACGATGTATGAATAGCTCGGAATTCATCATCCTGCCTTCTCCTCCTGCACGATAATCCGCTTTCGATCCGATAGGATCGTCTCCAGCAGCAACAGGACAAACGCCGGTAAAAGAAACCACTGAAAGCGGTCTTCATATTGGACAGTCAGCAGCGAACGCTGGGCCTTCTCTGCCCGATTCTGCTCAATATCTTCATAGATTTTATTCAGTTCAAACTCATCGGCGCTGGCGTGATAGTACTTCCCGCCCGTCTCGGTAGCGATTTTCAGGAGCATTCCTTCATCCAGTCTCGATTGAACCAACTCCCCGTTTTTCTGCTTTTTCCATTCTACCAGCTGTCCCTTTTCATCCCGGATCGGAATCGGCACCCCTGACAGCGAACCGATTCCAATGGTATAAATCTGTATCCCTTCCGCGGCGGCTTTCTCAACCGCGGCCATCGGATCGCCGGTTGTCTGTTCACCGTCGGTTAAAAGAATAAGAACCTTATATTGTCGTTCGGTCTCTACAAATTTGTTCCGGGCCAGATCAATCGCGCGGTCCAGGGAGGTTCCCGGTACAGGAACGCTTCCGACATCTACCTCGGATAAAAACATCTTCGCCGCGGTGTAGTCGGACGTAAGAGGACATTGGACAAATGCCTCGCCTGCAAATACAATCAATCCGACGCGATCCCCCTGAAGCCGGTCAATGAGACGTTCGAGCTCATGTTTGGCGCGTGCCATCCGATTGGGTGTGATATCCTCGGCCAGCATCGAGGCCGAGGTATCCAGCGCAATGATGATATCCCGCCCCTTACTCACCAACGTCGTCTCTTTCATACCCCATTGTGGACGTGCCATCGCCAGGATCAGAAACAAGACCGCAAAGAACACCATCGCCAGCTTCGCCCGCTGTTTTCCCCGGCTGACATGCACGGTTAATCGTTCCAGCAGATCGATATTTCCAATCTGTTCCAATGCTTTCCGACGCCGGAGCCACGACCAGCGAAGAAAGAAAAACAGCGGAATCAGCAAAAGCAAACCGTTTAACACAAACTCAGTTCCGAACACCATCGCAAACTGTTACCTCAGGGCAATTTCCGGAATCGTGTATTTGTCAATACGATCTCTATAATCAATAAAATCAGGGCGGGAACGGCAAAATAGAGAAATAGTTCTTCAAACCTTCTGTGTCCTCGGGACTGGACCGTCGTTTTCTCCAGGGAGTCGATTTCTTGAAATATCTTTTGAAACGAAGCCCGGTCCGTTGCCCGGTAATACTTTCCCCCGGTCGTCTCTGCAATTCGCCGTAACACCTCCTCATCCATCGACACCTGCTGGGGAATATGCGTGATCTCCCCCATCACCTCCCGCCGTATGTAGCCCGTCCCGTAGCCGCCGATCCCAATGGTGTACACTTTCACCCCGACTGCTTTTGCCAGCTCCGCCGCCGTAATCGGGTCGATTTCGCCGGCGTTGTTCTCGCCGTCGGAAAGAAGAATGATCACCTTGCTCTTGGCTTCCGATCCGCGAAAGCGATTCACACAATTCGCCAGCGCCATCCCAATAGCCGTTCGATTGGGGTCCACCATATTGATATGCACTTGGTCAAGGAAATTCTTCAGGATTCCATAGTCGACCGTCAGCGGACATTGTGTATAGGCTTGCGCGGCGTAAACCAGCATCCCGATCCGGTCCGTTGTTCTGCCCTCTATGAAATCCCGAACAACCTCTTTGGTCACTTCGAGACGTGTCCGGTTCCCCTTCGCATCTAGGTCAATAATCTCCATACTGCCTGAAACATCAATCGCCAATACAATATCTACTCCCTCGGTCTTTACGTCCTGCAAAACGATCTCCGCCTGCGGTCGAGCCAGGGCAAGGATCAAAAGCGCAAGGATGAGCAGGCGGACAGAATAGAGCCACCGGCGAATCCTGTGCGAGAACGGCTCAACCGGTCTGCCTGCAACACCGAACGCCTCCTTGATTCTCCGCACATCCGAATAGATCATCGGGCCCGAAGCGGTCCGTCCGTGACGCATTCGCCACCACAGAACAGGCAGAATCAATAACAACAACAGGTACAGCGGATAAGCGAATCTCATGATCCATCCCCCCGTGGGTTCGTCGCCGCTGCTTCATCGACCGCCGGCTCTTGAGGAGACGTCTCGACGCTTGGCACAATCTCCCGACTCATCTCCACTGCGTGAACCGCTAACTCGATCAAACGAATTGCCTTGTCCGCATCCGGTTCCTGTCGCGCAAATTTCATTAAATCGCAGCTGGAAAAGATGTCTTTGAAATGTTCTTGTGTCGCCGGCGAAATCCCCTGCTCGCGAAGCTTCGTCAGGATTTCCTCCGTGGTCATGTCCATGGCCGCGATGCTCCAGCGTCCGTGGATGTACACCCGAAGAATGTCCGATAGACGTGTAGAGAACTCCTTATATTGCTTATTAGCCAACAGTTCCCGCTTCTCACGCAGCGCCTGAAGGGCCATCAGCGCGCGCTCATGCGGCGGCAATGGCGGTTCCAGCGCCACCTCCACCTCATCCTTTCTCCGCAGGAAAAAGAACCAGATTATCCCCGCCGTTACAAGCAGAACTGCCGCCGCGATCCCTAACACCAGCGGCCACCGACTTCGCCCGACCACAGTGACAGGCGGCTTGATGTCCCGGATCGTTAGATTCTCTGATTCCTCGGATGTCAACTCCCGTACATGAATATCGATAGCGTCCGTCTTTACTTCGCCCATCTCCCCGGACTGTGTCCGGAATTTCACAGTGATGGGCGGAAACGTATAGTCCCCCGTGAAATAGGTGGAGAGTACATAGACATCGCTCCGGACCATTCGGCTCCCATGCCGCTCCGGGGTACCGATTCGTACATCTTTGATCTCGAATTGCCCGAGTTCCATGCCCGGAGTCGATGCCTCGATGGTAACGGACGGATCGTACGTGATCTTTACTGTGCAAAGAATGTCGTCCCCGATCGTGATCTCGTTCTTGTCTACCGTTGTCTCGATACTCGGATAGAGTTCAGCCGGGATGGCCGCCCGCACGAACATCGCGAGGCCGACGCATAGCCCCAGCAAAACAGGGCTCTGCAACAGCGGAAGTCGGACACGGAAGGAAAAACGTCTGAATGTCAATGTTCTCATTGCTGGACCACAGTGGCCTCCGGGGTTGGGACCGGCGTCGGAAATCGATCCGAATAAATAATTACTTTTTGCTCCTCGAGCATTGTTTTCATCAGTTGCCGCATCTGTTCCTCTTCCTTCATTCGGCGAAGCGCGAGTTCCACCTGCTTTCGCACCTCGTCTAACGGTTTGTAACGTTCCGGGGTCTTGCCGGTTACAGCGAAAATATGTACACCTTTTGCCGAACGGATCGGACCGGTTGCGTCACCTGTCTCCAGGGCGCTTACCGCCCTCGCAATCTCCGGCTCGTTGCCGATCTGGGGGATGATCGAGCTCCCCTCGCGCAAGCTCCCCAGTTCCCCGCCTTTCTCTCGCGTCGAGGCATCCATGGAACATTCTTTCGCGAGATCGCTGAATTGTTCCCCCGCCTCGATGCGTTTCAGAATGTCCGCCGCCTGGTCTTCTGCCGAAAGCTGGATATGCGCAACCTGAATGGTGGCCGGGTCCTTGTACTCATCCCGATGGGCTTCGTAATACAGATTGTAATCGCTCTCATCCAGCTTCACCCGGCTCGATATTTCTTCCTCATACACTTTTTGAATAATGAGCTGGCGCCCTATCTCGCGGAGTTGTTTCTGAACGTCCGGATTCCTTTCATACCCCTTTCTCGCCCCCATATCATACAGAAGTTCACGCAGAACAAATTGCTCAAGAAGTTCCCGTTTCTTTGCAGGGTCGTCATACTGAGACCGGATCGGCGGCGGCATTTTATCCAGTTCCCGGTCGAGCTCGCTCATCGTAATGGTTCTGTCGCCGATTGTGGCGACAACAGGCCCGGTTGGCGATGTATCATCGCGGTCGGCATTAACATCCGCGAGTGACCGCATTTGACGCGTTGCATCGGAGCCGCGATTCAGGTTCTCGAGACATGTAACGATATGCCGCTGCGCATCCTTCACGATCTCGGCTTGGGGATACAGTTCCTTTACACGAATGAATGTGGCCAGCGCCGATTCATAATCGCCTAGTTTGTCCTCGTAAATGGATCCGATCTTGTACAAGATATTGGCTCTGGCGCCGGGCGGAATGTCCGCGGCGTCAAGGTAAGACCTGTATGTGTCTATCGCCGCCTGGTACAATTCCTGCTGTTCCAGAACCGCCGCTAATTGTCGCAGCTGTTCCGATGCGACCTTCGGGGTACTGTCCGGAATGAAAAAAAGCAATAAAGACAGATTTACAATCAACAGTACGATGACTGCCGTTTGAAACAATACGCCTTTCATGACTGCATACCTCAATCCGTCCTGCCTATAAACGACTGGCGCGCTTATTGAAAAATTGGACCAGTGGGTCGATATACGGCTGATCGGTTCTCACCGGAATATGATCGACCTGTAGACGGCGAAAACTCCGCTGCAAATCATTTTGCATGGAGGCGTTCCGCTCGGCAAAACGACGGCGAAGATCCCAGTCATACGTGTCGATCAGTACAACCTCGCCTGTCTCGGCATCCTGTAACTCGAGGAATCCGACTGGCGGCAATTCAAGTTCCCGCGGATCGGTAATTCCAATTGTAATCAAATCGTGTTTCTGGTTAATAATCCGCAGCGGGTCCTCATAATCGGAGCCCAGGAAGTCGGATATAACAAATACCACAGACCTGCGATGGAGTACCCGTCCAAGAAATTCCAGCGCCATCCGAAGATCCGTTCCGCTTCCTTCGGGGCGGGCATAGAGCAATTCACGGATCAACCGGAGAACATGCTTCTTTCCTTTTTTGGGAGGAATAAACTTCTCGATCCGATTGGTAAACTCGATCAGGCCGACACAGTCATTGTTCTTAATCGCGGAAAAGGCCAGGACCGCAGACAGTTCAACCCCGAGATCCGCTTTCATCTGCTCGGCGGTCCCGAATGCTCCGGAGGACGACACATCTACCGCCAGCATAACCGTGAGCTCGCGTTCTTCCCGAAAGCGTTTCACAAACGGGTGTCCCATGCGGGCCGTGACATTCCAGTCGATAGACCGAACGTCATCGCCCAACTGGTACTCGCGGACTTCCTCAAACTCCATCCCACGCCCTTTGAAAACGGAATGGTACTCGCCCGCCAGAACATCGTTGACGAGACGATTGGTTCGGATCTCGATTCGTCGAATCTTCTTGATTAAATCACGCGGTATCATGTTTCTCTGTAAGCCGTTCCCTGAGCGCCCGAATCTCCTGTTGTTGGCGCCGGATTGCCTGCCCAGCCTCCGTAAGACGGGCTTCCGCCTGGCGCAGCTGCCAGGTCAGTTCCTGTATTGTTTTATCTTTTCCGCGCATCTCGCGTTTCAGCGCAAAAGTGGATTTGAATACCTCATCGAAAATAGCATTTCGTTCGTCTTTGTAACGTTCCCGGATGATCTTCTCTGCTTCGGGATATCGTTCTCGTTCGACCATGTTCGAGTTGTCGTCCCATCGCCGATATTCGCCGGTAATCTTCGCTATGTGGAGAAAATCATATTTCCGCGACAGCCGGATCAAAAAATCCCAGTCTTCAAAAACTGCTAATGTCTCATCGAACAGCCCGACATCCTCCAAACAGTCACGGCGAATCAAAAGGCAGTTTACCGGAATGTAATTGCCGAGGAGAAAATTATTCCGCTCAAAATCGAACGAGTAGGTTAAATGTTCGAGTACTCGTTTCCATTCGCCGGTTTCAGGGACCCGTTCGAACGTTACATTCTTGACATCGGAATAGACAACGGGAAGGTTGCGCTCCAGGGCGACCGGGACAAGGGTCTCCAGGAAGTTCTCGTAGACAATATCATCATCGTCCAGGAATCCGATGTACCGGCCTCGCGCTCCTGTAATTCCGGTGTTGAGGGCGGCGGTGCGACCGCGATTTGTCTCATGGCAGAGGTAGCGACAGGCAAGACGACCTGCGAGGGAGTCGAGGATGCTCCGGACATCGACGCCGGCATCGTTGACCACAACGGCCTCCAGATCCCGGTAGGTCTGCCGCGCCAGACTGTCGAGGCAAACCGCGAGTCTTTCGGGCCGGTTGTAGGTACGGACAATTATCGAGACAAGTGGATCCGACATCGGAACACCTCACGGCACTTCGATATGATCGAAAATTCGCTGCACGATCTGTTCCGAGGCGACCTCTTCGGCTTCCGCTTCGTAGGAGGGAATCAGGCGATGCCGCAGCACGTTCATTCCCACAGACTTGACATCCTCGGGTGTTACATAACCTCGACCGCGAATAAACGCATGGGCGCGGGCCGCCTGCGTGAGGCACAGCGTGGCACGCGGGGAGGCGCCGTATTCAATCAGTTCCTCGAGGTCCAGGCCGTAGATTTTCGGCTCACGCGTGGCAAATACTATATCGATTACATAATCCCGAACTCGATCGTCTACATAGACCAGTTGAACAGTTTTCTGGGCGCGAAGGATTTCTTCGGGCGTGACAACCGGCGTTACCGTGGGAAGATCCGGCGCAGTCATGCGGTCAAGAATGAGTCGTTCTTCCACCTTGGTGGGATAATCAACTTTCAGTTTGAGCATGAATCGGTCCACCTGCGCTTCCGGCAGGGGATAGGTTCCTTCCTGCTCGATGGGGTTCTGGGTGGCCAGCACCAGAAACGGACTCGGTAACGGATATGTTTGGTCGCCGATGGTCACCTGACGTTCCTGCATCGCCTCCAGCAGAGCGCTCTGGACTTTGGCGGGGGCACGGTTGATCTCGTCCGCCAGGACAATGTTTGTGAAAATCGGGCCTTTCTTCGGAGTGAATTCCCCGGTGTGCTGCTGGTAAATCATGGTCCCGATCAGGTCGGCGGGAAGAAGATCCGGCGTGAACTGAAGGCGTTTGAAATCGGCCTGGATCGTGTCCGCAAGCGTCTTCACAGCCAGCGTTTTCGCAAGTCCGGGAACCCCTTCCAGGAGTACATGCCCGTTGCACAACAACCCGACCAGCAGCCCTTCGATCATATCGGCCTGGCCCACGATTACCTTCTCCACCTGTGCCGTCAGGCGGGATACGAATTCACTTTCCTGCGCAATTCTTTCGGTCACTGCACGAATATCCGCATGTATTTCCATCGATATCGTCTCCTCATATTCCATACATGGATGGGGTCATCATGATTGCCGGGAAGTGTCTCGAACGGCGAGGAGGCGTTTCGCATCCTCCCAGATTCGATCCAGCTCTTCCCGGGAGGGTGTGCCCGGCGAGTATTTCCCTTCGGCACACCTTGTAAAGAACGAATCAACCAGCCGTCGGGTATCGCTATCCGTATCCGGCGGCAGATCCTTGGACGAGGTCAATCGCCCCTTGTGATAAGAGTATCGTTTCGCCAATTCCTCGCCCACAATTCGCTCAAGCGTGCTGTAATACCGCCCGGGATCTCCCTCCATACGCCATCGGCGCGCCTGCGCAAGAAGGTCCTCAACCGGAGATGACGCGGGAGGTTGCGTGAGAAGAGGCTCCGCATGTTTCCTCCGACGACAGGCGATCAATCGGATACCCACCGCCACAAACGCTATCCCGGCAATAATCCCGAAGGCGAGCGGCAGAAACCGACTCAGGGAAGGCTTCGCAGGCCCAATGGTTGCTTCACACGGCAACGTTGACAACCGCTTCAATTCTTCTCCATTCTTTGCACAAACCACAACCTCCGCCGATCCCACACGCGCTGTCCCCTCTTCGATCGGCATCAGACGAAACAAATAGATTTCTTCCTTGCGAACTCCCTCAGAGGAATTGTGCGCTATGCTGCGAGTCGAGCCGGACAGAATCTTAAGATTCTCCGTTTCCGGCGTTCTATCCAGGCGCATGGAAAAAGCCTGGCCTGAATCCAGCCAGCTGACTCTAATCTGAAAAGTTACCGGCTCGCCCAGACAAAACGTCTGGTTAGAGGGGAATTCGGCTGTGACTTCAATATCTTGCTCGTCCAAAGGCGGGAGAGTGGCGGAACTTACTCCCGCATCAGCGGCATCCTGCGCCGCAAGACTATGCGCGATTGCAAATACGCAGACGGTTAAAAGAAAAAAACGGACACTGTTTCGCAAAAAACTCAAATACGAAACACCGTCCTTACCCATCCTCATTGCATTTCCCCGGTCGCCCCCTCGATCTCCGGAGAGAATGGCCGTTGTATGACCTGAATTGATTCCTCCGCACGACGCAATGCTTCCGGGAACGGCTGATACAGAGAACGAATCGAATACAGCGCCGCGCAGAGAGTTCGTAAGGCATCCAGCCCCTGTTCCGTATTTCCCGCAGCGTTCCATTGTGCCGCAAGTTCCTCCAGGCGAGTTACGGCCTCTCGGTTCACCGGCAGGCCCGGCACGTAACTCCGCAGCGCCCACTGGTAATGCCACACCGCTTCTTTCCAATCCTGTTCGGAAACCGCTTGCTCTGCTTTCTGAAAATGACTCTCGGCCTGATAAATCAATTTCGCAACAATAAGAATCAGGATAAGGCAGGTCAGAATCAGCCCCTGCTTCACCCACCTCACAAATTGCCTCAGACCGATCAGTCCCGAATCCTCATTCATGCCCTTGCCAGTTCGCCCCATCTTCCCCTGTCCACCACGTCCACCACATCCTCCCTGTCCACTGTGTCCACTCTGTCCACTCTGTCTACAAAATGGGTGGCACAGGCTTCCAGCCTGTGACAAGGTTAGCTTTTTTTCTCGCCTTTCGATTTCGCCGTCGATTCCGATTTCCCGGCAGATAAATCTTTCGTGCTGCTTCCGGTGGGCTTGGATTCCTCTCTTGCCTTGCCCCTGTATTCCTTCTTCCGATAATCGGTCTCGTAGAAACCGGAGCCTTTAAAAATGATTCCGGCTCCTGCACCGATCAGGCGTTCGACAGGGCATTTCTTCTTCCTCTCCGGGCACTCGCCATTACTCTCAATGTATTTCAAAGGCTTTTCCGTCATGGACTGGAAAACCTCGATAATGCGGCCGCATTCCTTGCAGCGGTATTCGTATGTGGGCATATCATTCTCCCTCGCGCTTTCAGAAGAATACGCATCGGGAATCGACGGCGATAACCTCCGACGATTCCGCGGTCAGTCTTTTTCCACGGTATATTCCGCATCAACTACATTGTCGTCATCCGGCTTGGCGCCGGTGGAAGCCTGCTGTTGCGAGGTTGATCCGCTTGCAAAACCCGATGTCGGGCCTGCGCCGCCGGCCGCACCGGCAGTCTGCTGCTGGGCCTGCTGACGCTGGACTTCCTCGTAGATCGCCTGCCCGATCTTGTGTGTCGCTTTCTCGAGCGCTTCTTTTCGGGAGCGAATCTGACCCGGATCTCCGCCTTCCAGGGCTTGTTTGAGATCCTGAATGGCATCCTCAACCGCTTTCTTGTCCGCCACAGAGACTTTATCGCCGTATTCGTTCAAAGACTTCTCCGTGGAATAGACCAGCGCATCGGCCTCGTTTTTCAGCGTGATGATTTCCTGTTGCCGCTTGTCTTCCTCGGCGTGCAGTTCCGCATCATGCACCATCTTCTCGATCTCGTCTTTCGAGAGACCGCTGGATGACTCAATGCGGATCTTCTGTTCCTTGCCCGTACCAAGGTCTTTGGCGGAAACATGGACAATCCCGTTCGCGTCGATATCGAACGTCACCTCGATCTGAGGCACTCCTCTCGGCGCAGGCGGAATCCCGACCAGATCAAACCGTCCAAGAGTGCGGTTCTGGGCCGCCATGGGTCGCTCACCCTGCAAAACATGGATGGACACGGCGGGCTGATTATCCGAGGCCGTTGAGAAAATCTGGCTCTTACGGGTTGGAATGGTGGTATTACGCTCGATCAATTTCGTGAACACACCGCCCAGCGTCTCGATCCCCAGGGAGAGCGGCGTGACGTCCAGAAGCAGGACATCCTTCACATCCTTGGTCAGCACACCTGCCTGAATCGCTGCGCCAACCGCAACTACTTCGTCCGGATTCACTCCCTTGTGAGGCTCTTTTCCGAAAAGGTCCTTTACGATTTTCTGTACCATCGGAATGCGTGTAGAGCCGCCGACCAGAATTACCTCATCAATTTGATTCGGTTGCAATCCGGCATCTTCCAGCGCGCGTCGGCACGGCGGTATTGTTCGCTCGATCACGCCGGAAGCCAAGCGCTCGAACTGGGCGCGAGTCAGCTTCATTCGGAGATGTTTCGGACCGGAGGCATCGGCGGTGATATACGGAATCTCGATGGTGACTTCCTGGCGCGAAGACAACTCGCACTTCGCGCTCTCCGCCGCGTCCTTCAGACGCTGAAGAGCAATGGGGTCTCGTTTCAGGTCTATTCCCTGGTCTTTCCGGAACTCATCCACCAGCCAGTCGATCAGGACCTTGTCGATATCATCGCCGCCCAAGTGCGTATCACCGTTGGTCGATTTGACCTCGAACACACCGTCCCCGAGCTCCAGAATGGAAATGTCGAATGTGCCGCCACCGAAATCGTAAACAGCAATCTTCTCATCTTTCTTGCGGTCCAGGCCGTAAGCCAGCGCCGCGGCCGTCGGCTCGTTGATAATCCGAAGTACTTCCAGCCCGGCGATACGCCCCGCGTCTTTTGTGGATTGACGCTGGCTGTCGTTGAAATAGGCCGGAACGGTAATCACCGCTTGGGTGACTTTCTGCCCGAGGTAATCTTCCGCCGTCTGTTTCATCTTCTGCAAAACATAAGCGGAGATCTCTTCCGGGGCACAGACCTTGTCTTTGACCTTGAATCGCACCATTCCGCCGGGACCTTCAATTATCTGGAACGGAACCATTTCAATTTCCGACTTGACTTCGTCGATCCGCCGCCCGATAAACCTCTTTGCGGAAAATATGGTTCCCGTCGGATTGGTGATGGCCTGACGTTTCGCCGCCTTGCCGACCAAACGCTCGCCGCTATCTGTGAAAGCCACCACAGAGGGCGTCGTTCGATCTCCTTCCGCATTCGGAATTACAACAGGTTCGCCGCCTTCAATCACAGCGACTACCGAATTAGTGGTTCCTAAATCAATACCGATTACTTTGGACATGGCAGATGCCTCCTTCTAGGGCCTTTACAAATGTTTAACTTTTCCATAAGGATAATATGTTCACGAAATTCTTGACCTGTTACATTTTTTACCTGCTCCAACGTCGGCCCGTCTTGCATCTCTCTGTCCCTTTCTTCAATGTTTAATTCTTAATTGCCCCTTCTTCTGTCGCTACCGCTACCTTTACTCGCGGCGCTCGCAACACCCGTTCTCCAAGCACGTAGCCGGGAGTGATCTCTTCGATAATCGTGCCGGGTTCAACATCCGTACGCGCCTCTTGAAGAATCGCTTCGTGCAGGTACGGATCGAACGGTTCACCGACCGTGGCAATTCGCTCCAATCCTCGAGATCGAAGGACCTCCAGAAGGCGTCCGAAAACCATCTCCACGCCTTCCTTGTAAGAATTCACGTCATGCGTCTCTTCGGCAACAATCCGCGCCCGGTGAAGATTATCCACCACATCCAGCAACTCCATCATAAAATCCTCAAGCAGACGATCCGCCCATTGGGCGCGCTCCCGCTCGATCCGCTTTTTATAGTTCTCAAATTCCGCCTTGAGACGTTGCAGATGATCGAGATATTCATCCCGTTCCTGGGCTTTCCGACTGAGTTCCTCCATATTCAGACTTGTCTCCTCTCTTGGTTCTTCGGGTTCCTGAGATTCCTTTGCCCATTGTTCCTCCAGGGCGAGTTTGATCTCTTTTTTCTTATTTTCTTTCGACGTATCCTCGATCATGGAATCCGATTTCATTGACCTCTTCCTTCCATTTTTCATTCGTTTGGTTTGTTCTCAATCTCCGTTCGCCATTTAGACCATCCCCGATTTTCTTCATATCGGTAGAAATATATTATGAACGTCTCGGCATTCGCCAATTTCCTGCGGAGGATATCAATATCCGTCAGATCACTAACTCGAAATACAGCATTGGCCAGACCCGGAGCCGCAATCTCGGTAATGATATCTCCAGGTTCCAGCTCGGCCCGATCTGCTGGAGAATTGTTCGCCACCCTGCTCACCACAAGCCCCTCAACCGATGAATCCATATTCCACTGTTTCCGCCATTTCTGGTCGAGAGGCTTCAGCTCCATTCCAAGCCATTGGTTATTATCTTTCGGGCCGGATTGCCTGGATGCTCGAGCGGATCCAGGTTTCAAAGCAATACTCACATTCCGGGATTTCCCTTCACGCAGTATGCCGATTTGGACATCGGAAGCGTTCACCGGAACCAGTTCCGTGCCGATATCATCCCCGGACCGGATTCGTCTCCCGTTGACCAATTGAATAAGGTCCAGCGGCTCCAATTGCCCCGAGGCCGCACCCGATGGATCAACATTCGTAACCAGCACACCGGACAGATCCTTCACCGAACGAAATCCGGGTATTTTCGAACGCAGCGCCATTCGCAGCGTCGGTGAAAGATCTTGAAACTGGATTCCAAGGCGATATTCCAGGGGCGGCTGCCTCAGAACATAGTAGTTGTACACTTTCCGAACACGATTGACCGGAATAGCGAACCCGATTCCCACCGAACCACCCGAAGGTGTTGCGATAGCCGTGTTGATTCCGATCAATTCGCCATCCAAATTGATCAGCGGGCCGCCGCTGTTGCCCGGATTAATATCTGCATCGGTCTGGATCAGGTTCGGCAGAACCACACCGTTATCGCCTTCGATATACCGACCCAGTTGACTGATAATGCCTTGGGTTACCGTATGGCTTTGTCCCAACGCATACCCGATGGCGATCACAGTCTCCCCGATCATAAGGTCCGATGAATTTCCCAGGGGCAGGTACTGTTTCGGCGGTTCACCGAGAATCCTTAGAACGGCAATGTCCTCCGCGGGATCGCGCCCTACAATCTCCGCTTTGCGCTGTTCGTCTTCGCCGTGCAGAAGAACCAGAATCTCATCCGGCTCCGCTCCCTCTCCCTCCCCGTAACTGACCACATGACTGTTGGTGATTACATACCCCTCACGGTCCACCACCACACCGGAACCGAGCGAGGTCCCGACATAAGTATCCTGAAATAATCCGCGCGGCAGAAAAAAGTCGTCGAAGGGTGTTCGGAACAGCAAGAACGGCGACCTGTCCACACGGATCTTCTTTTTCGTGCTGATATCGACAACAGCCGGAATGGCTTTCTCAACAGCCAGAACCACCGGTGTCCGACGGGTATCAACCGAAGCCTCTATCGGACCCGGCATTGAAAAAGCGACTATGATTGCCAATCCGACAATGAATCTCTTCATCGTACCGCTCATCATAGAACAAAACGATTTACTATGGTTTCCCATTTCAAGCGCAAGTTTTATTCCATCGTCCGGTTCGCAGCAGAAATGTTTTTTTAACTTCTTAAAATACAAGTACTTATGTATCACGACTCACCGCAAAAAGATAAAACAACACGTTGGCAACACCTTGTTTTCCTTGTTTGATAGAGTCACTTTGGCACGATTTGGACTCATTCAGCCTTGCAAGTGCGCCAAAACGACGACCCCAATATCAGATTTCACTTGGCCTTCCCCCCTCTCCGTACTCGGAGAAGGGGGCCGGGGGGTGAGGTTCTTCTCCCTTTCTTTTTGCTTTTTCGTGATCCACTCCAAAAACCTCTCAACCGCTGCTTTGACAACTTTTTACAACATTTTACACAACCGTGAAATTTTCCTTGATCCAATGAGATACACTGCAAGTGAAAGAAAAGGCGAGAGGAGTGAAGAGCACAGAGATTGGGAAAGCAAGGAGGCTCGAACCATGAAAGAGTCAGCAAAAGAACATCAGACCAGTACACGTGAAGAGTTGGCGGTCTTCTATCTTGAACGACTCATGGATCAATTAGATCGTGAATGCTTCCTCCTGGCGCATCGTACTTTCGTTCGCCATCGTGCCGATTTTCTGACAATCCTGGATGCCGAGCTGGTGGAAGGATTGCAGAGACGGGTACAGAGCGAAGTCCCGAAGGAATTGGGATCGCCCGAGCGAGTTGTGGAGAAGGTTACCCACGCTGTGCAGTTCGGCGAATATCGGGCCGCCTATGACATTGGAACCGAATATCTCCTGGCCCACGACCGCCCCAATGCACCAAATGGAACCCTGACCATCCTGGAAACCATCCGAAACCTGGTGGCGGATGCGCGTCGGTTCCACTTCGAGCCCGACGATCTTCAGGTCAACACGGCAGTCAACGCCGAAATCGGATTCATCGTGGAACGCCGCGGAATTTGCGCAAAAACCGGCCAGCCGCTCAGCGGAAATCCCGGATTCACCTGGGTGGATACCATCGGGAATCGATATCGGTGTTTCGTTAAACAGGTGGAAAACGTTCAGGTTGGCGACCTGCTCCGCCTCAAAATCACCAATATCACGAACAGCTTCATCGAAACGGCCAAGGGAAAAGAACGCATTGTCTATTTTGAACCCCGTGTCCAGAAAGGCGACATTGTTCCAGTGGAGGTGCTTAGCCTCTCTCATAACGGACACAGTTTTACCTTTCGACTTCACAGCTACGATGGATTCCTGTGGCTGAAACATCGTTCGGTCGATAAGACGGTCTTCAACGAACAGAATGTGCGCGTCGGCGACAGGGTACTGGCCGAGGTGCTGTATACAACGGAAGAAATGAAGGTTGGCTCGAAAGGCACTCCGAAAAGGTTGGGGCTGGTGAAAGCGTTGCCGATCAGGCGGCTGGACGGTCCGGCGACGGCCGGTCCAGGTAGAGACGCTGCCACCATTCCAAACTGAGCAACATCCACAACGCATTATCGAATTCACGCCTGCCCGCCTGGTGGTCCTCTACCAGGCGGCGAATTGTTTTCGGGTCAAAGAGGCCTCGATTCGCCACCGACTTCTCGCTGCAAATGTCCTCGATGACATCCCGCAATTCCTTCCTGAACCACTGTCCCACCGGAACATCGAAACCATGCTTCGGCTTTTGGAGAATTGCCGCAGGCAGAAGATCCGCAAAGGCCTGCTTGAGAACCCATTTCGTCGTGCCTCCGCGCAATTTCAGATGGCCGGGTAATGAGAACACCTGCTCGATCAGTTGATGGTCCAGGAAGGGCACACGAACCTCCAGGGAACTGAGCATGGACATGCGGTCCGTTTTGACCAGCATGTCATCCGGCAGACATTGTCGGCAATCGGTCCAAAGCATCCGGTTGACCGGATCGGCGGAACGGATGTCCCCGTAAATCCCCCGGATCAGGTCACGCGCAGCCGAATTTTTGATGAACGCGCGAACATCCCCGCTGTAAATCGACCGGCGAAGATCATCCTCAAAATGAATTGCCCACCCTGCATGACGTTCTACCGGATCAGGGTCCAGACCCCGCAGGAATTTCTTAAACTGCCGGAACTTGTCCAGGACCGTACCGGACCGCGATTCAGGAAGAATTCGCTGGATTGCCGTGTTGAAAATCTTCAGCACGGGACCGGGAATCCACTCCACATAACGGCGATAGTACTCCCCGGTGTATTTACGGTATCCGGCGAATATCTCATCCGCGCCATCGCCGGAGAGAATCACTTTCAGACGCTCGTGCGCCAGACGGGAGACGGCATAAGTCGGCAAGGCGGAGGCATCCGCCAGCGGTTCATCAAACGCCCACATAATCTCCGGAAGCCATTCCAGCAGATTCTGATGCGTGAGACGCTGTTCATGATGCTCCGTTTGAAAATGATTCGCCACCAGGCGGGCATCGGAGGTTTCATCGAAACCGGCGGCCCCCTCAAATCCGATGGAGAAAGTGGGGAACCCGGGGCCGCACAGTTCCGCCATCACGGCCACAACCACACTGGAGTCAATCCCGCCCGACAGGAAAGCCCCAACCGGAACATCTGCCAGAAGGTGCGCCCGAACCGAATCTTTCACGCTCTCCCGAACCAGCTCCATCGCTTCTTTATCCGGGATATCCCGGCATTCAAGGGTCTCCCAGGGTGTCCAATAACGGCGCAGTTGAATGTTTCCTCGCTCAGCTATCAGCATTTCGCCGGGATGGAGCTTCCGCACACTCTCTAACAGGGTCCACGGCGCGGGAGTTCCCAGAAACGCCATGTAGAGATCCAATGCCTCCAGGTCGATTCTTTTTGGAACAGCGGGGTCGCTGAGAATGGATTTGATTTCCGAAGCAAATCGAATCCCCACGCCCGGTTGATATGAATAATAGAGCGGCTTGATGCCCACCCGGTCCCGCGCCAGGATCAGTCGCCGATTGCGCCGATCCCAGAGCGCAAGCGCGAACATCCCCCGCGTCTTCTCCAGAAAATCCGAGCCGTACGCGCGATACAAATGAAGAAACGATTCGGTGTCGGAGGAAGTGCGGTATCGAAATCCTCTGCCTTCCAGCTCCCGACGGATTTCGGGGTGGTTGTAGAGTTCTCCGTTGTATACAACCCAGAGATCGCCATCCTCGGTGGACATGGGCTGATGCCCGTCATCAACACCGATGATGGAGAGTCGTCGATGTCCCAGCCCCAATGCCGGTTCGATATGAATACCCTCATCGTCCGGTCCCCGATGTTCGAGAATGCGTGTCATTCTGCCCAGCAGGTCCCGTTCGACCGCGCGTTCACCATCGAACCAGTGTATACCGCAAATACCGCACATAGGCCGATCTCCTCATTGAGAACGAAAGTATGCGGGAAAATGCAACGCAACCTGTAGGGAAGGGGAGGGTCCATACCCATCAACTCCGAGGCCCTGTCATCCGGGTGCAATCCGGAATCCACGAAAAACCCGGGTGGCACAGGCTTCCAGCCTGTGAAAATCGCCCTCGAAGATCGGGGAAGGCTAACTTGGGTTGAATTCACTGGACTTATGCACTTGTACCCGCCCGAAATACCACGAGAAGCAAAACAACAATCCGTTGCATTCTCGGTTACCATCTGCTGAATCGCGTACTGATGGGGTAGGAACGGGAGAGACTGACCGGATTGATCGGAATACGTGAACTCAGCGGTTGGTAAAGGGGGGATGCCCGGGCAGAAAGGCGATTCAAGGGTGGTGGAACGAGGCCGCCGGGGTGGAGTCTCATTGACCATCGGCGACTCGCCGGTATGGCGCACCTCGTTTTGTTGTAACCTTTAATGACCCGACCGCCTTATCTCCGGTATTCGCGCACAAAATGCTTCGCCCACTACGTTTTTCCGTCCTGGAAATCTTCCTGTTCAACCTCCGTTTCTACATGAATTTCTCAAACGAGGTTGTCTCAAGGAACGTCGGGAGAGAAAGCGGCTTTCCTCTTGCCGGGTAAAACATCCGGGCGCAACCCCAGGTCACCCTTCAATCATCGCATGTTCGATCTGAGACAGATTTCCCTGTCCCAGGTTGAGGCGTGCAGCGGTTGCCAGGTAGCGCGCGGGGCGGGCGGCTTCCACCAGGGTCGGCAAACCTTTCGCTTTCCGAACGGATTCGATCATTTCCGTGCCGATCGTGTCGATTGCCAGGCGATCCGTCGAGACAAGAATCGACTCGTAGTTAAATGCACAATTCTCGCGATAGGTCGGCCCGCCATCAAAGCATCCGCGAAGGCCGTCCATCACGACAAGGCGGTGTTTCTGTCCCACAATCGGGATCGCATTGATCTCTGCGATATACGGATCGCAGCCGTTGTCATGGTGCGGCCCCGGATCTTTCGTAATCCCATGTGAGAGATTCTTGAGGGAAAGCGTCGTGCCCGCCACATCATGATCCTTGATAATCGGTATGTTAATGAGCGCAGTTATCTGTTCGGTCAGGATCTTTGAAAGCTGTGCCGAACCGGAACCGAAATGTGTTTCGGTTTCATCATGCCCACCGGCATCCGAACGACTGCTGTACACACGAACCCCCGTTTTGCCGGTATTAAAATCCATCCCGATTGCTTTGATGTGCGCATCCCGGTCCTCCCAAACGATGATATTGTTCTCTTTTACACCCGCCTCTAACAGCCCACGGATGACAGCCTGAATCAGCTCGCGTTTTGTAGACAATAGCGGACCGCCGAGGCCGTTCACTTTCAGGCCGACCACATCCTCGCCGGAGACATATTTCGACCACTGCTCTTTCCGTGAGTGCGCACCGGTCAGTTCCCTCATGGCGCGGTCCAGCATCTCCTGTGTGCCCTGGGGGTCCGGGCGGAAGTTGTCGCGGATAATTCCCGGACGGTGCGCCTCAATCACGCGGCTTTTCTCCTTGGCGGCGAAAGGCGCGAGAGACGGAAGAGTTGCCAGCCATGCCGTGGTTTGAAGAAATTGTCGTCGGTCGATGTGGGGAGATTTCGGTTCGTTCATTACGTCGTGTGTCCTTTGTGGCCTTGCCTGTGTAGAAAATGTTGTTTCATTTTCGCCATGGAACCGGGAGATTGCAATGCCGACCGAGATGGGCTGCCCATCGACAGGCACAGAGGCCTGTCCCACCAGTGGGTCAGGCGTCTCTGCCTGACAAAGAAGGGCGGGATGGGCACGATGTCGGCAGATCTTTGGTGGGCCACCCCTTCGCAGCATAGGGTGGGCTCAAGCCCGTCTGCGGGCTAGCCCACCATAACTGAGCGTGGTGGGCTACCGCTTCGCGCTTGAGCCTACCCTACCGGCAAAAGATAACCGGGTTTTCGGTACACTCAGACATCTGTGCGCAGAGAAAGAACTGTCATGCGGATTGATTTGGACGTTCTGAAAGAGCGGACAGAAATCGCCTGGGAGAGCCTTCGGGCCTGTGCGCTGTGCCCCCGGAAATGCGGGGTGGATCGGCTCGCGGGAAAGATCGGATATTGCGGAAGCCGCGGGCGCTGGGGTAACGGCGAGGCGGAACCGGAGTGCGTATACTTCTCCAGCGCGGGTCCGCATTTCGGCGAGGAAACCTGCCTTGTGGGCCGGGGTGGCTCCGGGACGGTGTTCTTTTCGGGATGTAACCTTTCCTGCATGTTTTGTCAGAACTCCGAGATCAGCCAGGGCGGAGAGGGAATCTGGGTTCCGATCAGCCGATTGGCCTCAATCTTCCTCTCCTTGCAGAATCGCGGTTGCCATAACTTGAACATTGTGACGCCGACGCATTTTGTGGCGCATCTTCTTAGAGCCTTGGTAACAGCAACAGGGATCGGATTCCGGCTTCCGCTGGTTTACAACTGCGGGGGATATGAATCCGTCGAGACAATCCAACTGCTGGATGGAATTGTGGATATTTACATGCCGGATTTTAAATATACCGATCCAAAAATCGCCAAAGAACTCTCCGCTGCGCCGGATTATCCGCAATACGCCAAGGCCGCATTGAAAGCCATGCACCGCCAGGTCGGTGATTTGCGCACGGATGGTCCCGCCGGAACCGCAACCCGGGGGCTATTGATCCGTCATCTGGTTCTGCCGGAGAATCTGGCTGGAACGGAAGAGGCCATGCGGTTCATCGCGGAGGAGATTTCCACTGAGTCTTATGTCAACATCATGGACCAATACCGCCCATGCCATCATGCGTGGCGGCGTCCTGCCCTGTCTCGTTCCATCACAGCCGAGGAATATCAGGCCGCTGTGGATGCGGCCATCCGATACGGCCTTCACCGTGGATTCCCTCGAAAACGGTCTTATTCCGCTCTGTGGTAAATCCTTTCCGGTGGCTTTGAAAACATACGGACAATCCATAAACTGGACAATTATGCCTGAACCGAACAAAACCGTCGTATTCCTCGATGTTGGGGATACGTTGATTTTCGCGCGTCGCACGATGCACGAGGCCATTGTTGCCATCTGCAAAAAAGCAGGACTGGAAGTCGAAGAACAATTTGTGCGAGAAAACGCAATTGAGATTAAACCGACCCTCGGTCCTGTGACCACACTGGACCTGGAGGCGTTCCGGGCGTGGTGGATGCGACTGTATACGGAACTTCTGAACCGCTGCGGGTATCCGGGAAATATCCAGAAAGCACAAGAAGAACTGTGGAGTATCTGGCGTTCCGGAACCGCGTTACGCCTGTTCCCCGATACTCTGCACGCGCTGGACGCGCTCCACCGGCAGGGATTATCGGATGGCCATCATTTCAAACTGGGATGATACCCTGGACACAGTGCTTGAAAGCACGAACATTCGAAAGTATTTCGAGAAGGTGTTCGGCTCATATTCCCTGGGTGTGGAGAAACCCGATCGGGAGATTTTCCGGCTCGCCTTACACGAAATGGCCGTTGATTCCCGCCATGCCTGGCATGTCGGCGACAGTCTGGACAACGATGTGGAAGGGGCCATGGCGGCGGGTATTCGGCCAATTCTGATCGATTATTTCGGGAAATATGACGGCGCTCCGCCGGGAGTCCCGCTCGCAAGATCCTTGTCGGATGTTGCGCAAATTCTGGACGGAAAAACACAGGCAAAGCAGATCGGCAATCTGGAAGACTCGGGCACAAAGAGGTACCTTGCCTCAATCTGGAAAAATCGGTGATTTATTATGGATCGGATTGAGCGGATTGTGCAGCAGGTCAATTTCAAGAGCGACGGACTCGTTCCGGTGGTCGCCCAGGATGAGAAAACCGGCCGGGTGCTGATGCTGGCCTATATGAATCGTGAAGCGCTCGAGCGAACTCTGTCTACCGGCAAAATGCACTATTACCGCCGCTCCACGGGACGCTTGTGGTTTAAGGGAGAAGAATCGGGTAAGTATCAGATTGTGAAGGCAGTCCGGGTCAACTGCTATGCGGATTCGCTGCTGTTCCTCGTGGATCAGATCGACGCGGCCTGTCACGAGGGCTACTTCTCGTGTTATTTTCGCGAGTTTGATGAAGAAGGAAATTTGCAGGTAATCGCGGAGAGGATTTTCGATCCGGATGAAGTGTATAAGAAAAAGCAGGGTCGCGATGATGAGTGAGAAGAAACCCCACCCCGGCCCTCCCCGTAAACGGGGAGGGAGCAGGGTTTCCCCCCCATGAACGGGAGGGAAGAGGGTTTCCCCCCGTTTGCGGGGGATTAAGGGGGGTGAATTCAAGGAAATACGGACGATGCAACTATGCCGGTAATTGAACCATCTAAAGAAGAATTTCTCCGTCTGGCCCGAAAAGGCAACCTGGTTCCGGTTACGTGTCGGATTCTCGCGGACCTGGAGACGCCGGTTTCGGCCTACATGAAACTCTCGGAAGGGGAAGATCATGCTTTCCTGCTGGAGAGCGCGGAACAGCTCGCCGGACGCGGCCGATATTCATTTATCGGGCTGCGTCCCACGCAGATCATCACCAGCAAAGATCGCCGGATCGCAGTCATTACAGGGAACCAGGTCAACGAATTCGACCTGCCGGAGACCGAAGATCCCCTGCACACGCTTCGATATGTCATCAATCGGTACAAACCGGCGGGACATGAATCCCTTCCGCCCCTGTGCGGCGGTCTGGTGGGATATTTGGGATACGAAATGATCCGGCATTTCGAGCCTGTCCCGTTCACCAAACCGGATGAATACGGAATGCCGGACTCGGTGTTTTACCTGGCGGACTTGATTGTGGCATTCGATCATCAGAAACACCACACGTTCATTATCGCCTGTGCCTATGTGGAGCATTCGGCGGACGCCGCCTACGAGGAAGCCTGCGAACGAATCCGCATGGTCCAGGAACGTCTGGCGAAACCCCTGCCGAGCGAGCGGTTCGGTGCGGGACGCACGGAAGCGCCGGCTCCCCATTTCAACCGAACCAAAGAGGATTACATGCAGGCGGTGGAAACGGCCAGGGAACATATCCGCGCAGGGGACATTTTCCAGGCCATTGTCGGGATGCGTGCGGATGTGGAGGTGGAGGCAAACCCGCTGGACATCTATCGCGCGCTGAGGCATGTAAATCCATCGCCGTATATGTTTCTGATCCGATATGGAGATGCGCACTTGATCGGGGCCTCGCCGGAAATCCTGGTTCGCCTGGAAGGAAATAAGGTGACCTACCGCCCGCTCGCCGGGACCCGTCGGCGCGGCAGAACGGCGGACGAGGACCGCGCGCTCGAAGAGGAAATGCGGAACGATCCCAAGGAACGCGCCGAGCATATCATGCTGGTGGACTTGGGACGAAACGATATCGGACGGGTGTGCCGGTTCCGGACGGTCCAGGTGACGGACCTGATGAATGTGGAGCGATACTCCCATGTGATGCACCTGGTCTCGAACGTGACCGGCGAGTTGGAAACCGGACGGGATGGATTCGATCTGCTCCGCGCAACTTTCCCGGCGGGAACTCTCACCGGCGCTCCCAAAGTACGCGCCATGCAGATCATTGAGAACCTGGAACCCACCCGGCGCGGCCCATACGGCGGTGCGGTGGGATATATCGGATTCGCGGGAGACCTGGATTTTTGTATCACGCTGCGGACCATCCTGATGGTCGGTCAGAAAGTCTATTTCCAGGCCGGGGCCGGGATTGTCGCCGACTCCGATCCGGAAATGGAATACAACGAATGCCGCAACAAAAGCGGCGCGATGTTGAAAGCCGTGGAGCTGGCGGAATGCTCGAATGAGTAAAAGCGACACGCAGGTGCAATCATGTTGATCGTTATCGACAATTACGATTCCTTCACATTCAATCTTTATCAATACCTGGGCGAGTTGGGGGCGCAAATGGAGGTTTACCGCAACGACAAAATCACGGTCAATGAAGTCCTGCAACGCAAGCCGAACGGGATTGTCATCTCACCGGGTCCGGGAACCCCCGACGAAGGCGGCATTTCGCTGGAACTGATCGAGCGGGCAAGCGGCAAGATCCCCATCCTCGGCGTCTGCCTGGGACATCAATGTATCGGCCAACAGTTCGGCGGCACGGTTCGTCGAGCCGACCGTATCATGCACGGGAAAACATCCCTGATTAAGCACAACAAGGAGAATATCTTCGAGGGGCTGGACAATCCGTTTGTCGCCACCCGGTATCATTCCCTTATTGTAGACCGTGACAGCCTGCCGGATTGCCTGGAGATTACGGCGGAGACGGATGAGAAGGAAATCATGGGTCTGCGGCACAAAGAACATCCGACTTTCGGCGTGCAGTTCCACCCGGAATCTATTCTGACCAAAGAGGGAAAGAAGCTGCTCGGCAACTTCCTGAAAATGCTTTGATCAACGAATGCAGGGAAGGTGGAATCCGGCGGAAACAAGCAGGGTAGCGATATCAAAACCCTCACCCCACCCCTCTCCCGGAGGAAGAGCGGGGATCTGCGGGTCCTTGAATGGGCAATCCCGTGGGCTTAAACTACGGTTTACAACGGCTGGGTAATTCCATTGTACCCAGGAGGGGGTAAACATTATGCCAAAGCGTCAATCACTTTGGAAGCGCGAAACACAATGCCTGGTTTGCGAACACAAAATGAACAATTACCAGGCTATGGCGAAAAGCCAATCCATCGAATATGACAAGTGGCTCGTCGGTCACTCGCACGGCCTCGGCGACTACGACGACTATCCTTCTACTCTAAAAACTACCGTATGCCCGAATTGCCTGACCGCCTCGAATGAATACAGTTTTGGCGTGGATAACTACAAGTATTTCACCCGGAACATGCGTAAGAACGGCGAGCTGGTCGAGATGTTCAAGGAGACGGAACAGGGACGGTTCAAAGCGCTTACCCGGGAATTCGCCTCCCTGGAGGATGCGTGCGCGATCCTCGACCAGGAAAAGGGAAAGCCGGCCAATATGCGCTGTCGCGCAACCCTGGAAAAGGTGTGGAGAGAGCGGGACAAATACGGGGAGCGCTTTTTCACCATGTTGCTCTCTGAACCCCGGGATTATGCCACCGCGCTGGTCTGTTTCGCGCTGGACCGGCACTGCCAGATGCTTCGCCTGGGATATGAAAAGGACATCCAATACGACGCGAACAATCCGGAGGATGTCCATCAAAAAATAAAGGAATTTTTTGAGGGAACCAGGCTGGAGATGAAATCCGCCGAAACGCGCCTGTTCTACATTGCTGCCAATTATCAACAATGTATTCAATTCATCGACGAGATGCTGGAACACATCCCGCCACAGAATCATGAGAAATATGAGGAACGAAAGAAGCTCTATGCCCAGGAGGCGTTCGACTTCTATCGCTACAGTTATGCCAATGAAGACATGACCGCCATTCCTCTTGAATTCAAGGAAGGCGGGATAGGCTATTTGCTGTGCCTGTTCTATCGGGAGAGAGGGGAGATGGAGGAGGCCGCCAAGAACCTGCGGATTGCAAAGCGGTACGCGGATAATACGCTCAAGAAGATTTCCACGACCAACCAGCAGAATTTTATCAACTGGGTGGACGACCTGTGCAAGGAACTACTGGCTCCGGAGAGAGAGGGAGCGCAGCCGGCACAGGCGTGAAATGCGCCGGATTTTTTCAGTTTTCGAGAGCATACACAGCCGTGGGTTCACATTCGCAGCTGTTTTTGTTGTGCGGGAAGGACAGCGGATGGGAGTGCCTGCTCTTTCCCTCATCCCAACCGGGAGGGTGGCGGGAGGTGCAAAATGGCGGGTGTCTATGTATCCTTCTTATCAGAATCGAGACAAAAGTGAGGCATTCCCATGATAACACGCAGAAACGTTCGCCTGATAGGAGTTGCAATCATGACCGCATCCTGGATCGTATCGGGTTGTTCCTCAAGCAATGGAGCGCGAGACCGCGCAGCGGTGTTTGCGGGGTCCTGGTACTCCGGCACGGAAAAAGAACTGATGGCAGAGGTGGATGGATACTTGGCACAGGCCTCCCTGGTCGGCGCAACAGACCAGCCGCGCCCGGTTGCGCTGATCGCTCCCCACGCGGGATATCGGGCCGCCGGAACGGTCACCGGATACGCATATAAGGCCGTCCAGGGTATCCCTTACGAGCGGGTTGTGGTTCTGGCCCTCTCGCACGGGTATCCCTTTCAAGGTGTTTCAATTGACGATGTGGATTCGTACACAACCCCCCTGGGAACTGTTCCGCTGGATATCGAGACCTGCAAGAAGCTCCGCGAGCATCCGCTGGTGCGGTATGTCCCGGAGGCCAATGCACAGGAGCATTCGCTGGAGATACAAATCCCCTTCCTGCAACGCGCCTTGGGCCATTTCAAATTGATCCCCATCACGGTCGGCGATATGAAAGACGCCGAATTTAAAGAGGTTGCAAATCTTCTCAAACCCCTGGCGGATGAGAAAACACTCTTTGTGGCCAGTTCGGATTTCACCCATTTCGGGCCAAGGTTCCAGTACATGCCGTTTCGGGACAATTTCCAGAAAAATATCGCCCTTCTGGACAAATCCGCCGTCAACGCCATTATTCACCTGGATGTCGAAGGATTCAATCGGGTTCTGGAGGAGACGCAAGCTACGATCTGCGGACGGAATCCGATTCGCCTGCTGCTCATGTCCCTTCCGGCGAATAGCGAAGGCTGCCTGGTAAAGTACGACACCTCCGGGCGGATTTTCGGCGATCCGAGCAACAGTGTGAGTTACGCCGCCATTGTGTTCCGTGCCTATCCCGATTATTTGAATGAAACGGAACAGAAAACTCTGCTGAAATTCGCTCGCGACACCATCGCCGCGTATTTGAAAGGACAGCCTCTGCCGAAGATCCCGCCCGAGCAACTCACCGAGCGACTGAGAAAACCGAGCGGGGCATTTGTGACCATCCATGTTAAAGAACCGTATCAGCTGCGAGGATGTATCGGGTCGGTTTACGCAAGCCGTCCGCTTTATGAAGACGTTCAGGAGAACGCCATCAATGCCAGCACACGCGACCCGCGATTCCGCCCGATGACCCCGGATGAACTGGATAATGTACAGATTGAGATCTCCGTGCTGTCGGAGATGAAAACGGTAAACAGCTATAAGGACATTGTGCTTGGAACGCACGGAATTGTGCTGAAAAAAGGGATGAACCGCGCGCTGTTTCTGCCGCAGGTTCCCTGGGAGGTCGGCTGGGAAATCGAAGAGACGCTTTCCCACCTGTCACAGAAAGCGGGATTGAGCGCGGATGCCTGGAAAGAAGGAGCCACATTCGAGGTGTTCACGGCGCAGGTGTTTCACGAGTGAGGTTGAGTGCAAAAGATTCAACCCCTTGATGTCTCCCCCAATCTTGGGAGAAAAGGCTTGGCCGTTTCGCTCCCCGACATTGGAGAGGACAGGGCGTGAGCAATTCCTGAAGAATTACAGCAACGCTTCGATGATGGTCCTTACGAATGTCGGGAGATCCTCCGGTCTGCGGGCCGTGATCAGTTTGCCGTCTTTGACCGTTTCCCGATCCACCCACTGCGCACCGGCGGCGACCATGTCATCCTTGATGGCAAAGAAGGAGGTCGCTGTTTTCCCGTGAAGGATATCGGCGGAAACCAGCATCCATCCGCCATGGCAAATGGCGGCCACTACCCCGCCATCGCTATGGACCTTGCGGACGAGTTTTGCCATATTCGGATCGCGTCGCAGGAAATCCGGCGCCCATCCGCCCGGAATGATTACCGCATCGAACTTCTTGCGCAATGCCGCGAACGAGGAAAGGTTGCTTGTGATCGGATATCCGTGCTTGCTGCGATAAACCTGCCCCGCTTTCGGCGCCACAAGGCTGATCTGTGCGCCTTCCTCGGTCAGTCGGAAATAGGGATACCAGACTTCCTGGTCCTGGTAGTCCTGTTCCACAAGAATGGCGATTTTTTTACGCCTGAGCGACATGATTGCCCTCCCGGTGAATTCGTGGATTTATCGGTCTGTCTCAAAGCCGTTTGAGAATATCGGCAACTTGCTCTTTCAGGAATGTGATATCGTCCTCGATGCGATCCAGTTTCTTGGAGGTCTCTTCCATATAGTCCATGATCCGTTCCAGGCGCGCATCGGTATCCTGGGGTTGGTTGGACCGTGACTCTTCTTCCGGTTCCTCGGTTTTTTTCTGTCGGAACCGATAGAAAAGGCTTTTGGCTTCCTCTCGTGTGAATCCATCCTTATTTCGAACCATGAACGAGAAGCGCTGCGGTGCGAGTGTTTCCGCTGTGGCGGTCATACCCGCCCGAATCCTTCGAACCCTTTTCTCCATAACCCCCAGGAACAGCTCCAGAAATTCGGCTCGAGTTCTCAGTTCTCCAAATCCGACACCATCCGGAACGGAAGCGAACTGCAAAGCCGGGATCAGTTGTCCGCAGGATTCTTCCATGATGTGTCTCCTTCACCGCGTGTGTCCGGATCGAACCCTGTCAATAAAGCGCGCGTTCCAGGGCACGGATTTGTTTGCGGGCTGACTCCGCCCAGCTGCTGCTGGAATCGCGCTGCAGGTAGATTCGATAGTTCTTAAGCGCTTCCTCCCACTTCCCCCGTTTCTCCAGCAGAACGGCCAGATTGTAGTACGAGTCGGTGTGATCGCCGACTCGAATGGCCTCCTGGTAGGCGGCCATGGCATCCTCAACCCGTCCCATGCTTTCATAAGTCACCCCCAGGTTGTTGTATGCACCCGCGAGACCGGGATTCAGGTCCAGCGCCTGACGGTATTCGAAGTGCGCCCGTTCCAGGTCTCCCTGTTTCAAATAGAGATTCCCGAGGTAATAATGGAACTTCGCATGTTTCGGGGCGATTTCGATACAGGCTTTGTGGGCTTCGATAGCCTCTTTCAAATTATTTTCATCGAGCGCCTTCTGAGCGCGCGCCATCAGTGCATCGATTTCTTTCTGCTGCTCCGGTGTGAGAGGCGGTTCCTGAACAGCGGGAGCAGCAGCGGGCGTGGCCGCCGGTTGGGGGGCCTCCCGCTTCACCTGCGCGGAAGGCAGATAAGGAAACGGCTGGTGCAATTCCTGTCTTCTCTCCGGCCGGCCCATCCGCTCCACAACCGTGATTTTCGCTTTCAGTTGTTCCTGTGCATCCCGCGCCTTGGCGTATTCCGGGTTTCCGGTGAGAGCCAGTTCGAGATGTTTCCCCGCTTCCTCAAATTGTCCCAAATCCATCAACACATACGCCAGACGGAGATGGACAATCGGCCGCGGACTGACCGCCAGGGATCGTCGATACGAGCTCGCCGCCGCCTCCAGATTCCCTGCCTCACGGGCCTTCTCTCCCGCGTAATAAAGATCAAGTGCGTATTTGACCTGTTCCTTGAAATCCGGGCCTTTCTTGCCGCACCCGATCCCTGCAAACAGAATCCACACCGTCAGAACCAATGTTCCGTATTGTCTCATAATCATCCTTTATCCGCCGGCGGCCAATATCGTGAATGCGATCATTCAACCATATTTCCCGCAAAACCGGCAGTCCTGTGGACTTGCGCCCGGATCATCCGACAGGCGTTTCTCGAGGAAGATCTTTCTTTCGAATGTGTTCGTCCCAATACTGGATCCATTCGGCTCGATCCCGACGAACGACATTCCAGTCGATGGGCATTTTGCGGAGCATGTCCCTGACATCCACGCCTCTCAGCCACTCCGGAAGCCGGTCTCCAAGGTCATCCCGCGTGGGAATCCGGTAATAGCCGTTTTTCGGATCGGCCAGATAGAGCTGCATATCGGCGCTCGTGACGAACTCGACAAACTCTTTGCCGGTCTCCAGGTGGGAACAGCCGCGAATCAGGGCCACCCCCTCGGTCAGGACCGGTGTCCCGCTTTCCGGGATGACATAGCCGAGATTGTAATTATACCGATGTCGCTGCACGACCACATCCGGCAGGGTCCATATTGTGATGGCTGCCGGGTTGCCTTCGTTCAGTCGCGCAAATAAATGATCCGTGTTCTCCGTGTGAGCAAGAACATTGGACTCCAGATTCCGCAGCCATTCGTAGCCTGCATCGGGGTTACCGGAGCTGCCGGAGCGGGCTTGAATCAGCGCGGCAAATATCTGCCCCATAGCCTCGGTAATGACCGGGTCCTGGATCAGAATGCGGCCTTTCCATTTCGGATTCAGCAGGTCCTCCCAGTCTCGTGGCGCTTCCCAGTCCGGGATGGCGGCCTTGTTGTATACAATGACAGCCGGCAAAACAAAGGTCCCCAGCCAATAGTAATCCGGGTCACGCAGGTCCAGGCTGAGATGAGCGGCAACTTCCGCTGCCGGGCATGGGTCCAGCAGGCCATCTGCTTTTGCTTCCATGAACATCAAAGAGGATCCGCCCCACCAGACATCACATCGCGGCTGGACTCGTTCTTCCTCGATTTGCCGGAGAATCGCGTGGGATGGAATACTGAAAGAGGTCGTCCGTATCCCAATCTCGTCATTTTGATGCTGCGCCTCAAACCGGTGTGCAATATCCTCCACGATCTCCAGCCCGTGCGGAGAATACACCACCAGATGATGAAACCGCCTCGGCCCCTTCGAGCAACCGCACACAACCAGTCCGGTTCCGATCAGAACCGCCATGAACCGTTTCCACGTCCTGTTCGTTTCGGTACACATGACACCGCCATTCTATCGGCTCACAATCCGCATGACAACGGTCTGTTTCTACCCGCCGTTTTTTTCGCAAGACAGGTTGCGTAGAGTAGATAAGAAATGGCGGACAGGATGCAAGGCGGAATAATGGACGAGACAATTACAGGTTCGGTGCTGGTTGTAGATGACGAAGCTGGAATGCGTCACATCCTCAACAAGCTGCTTTCCGGGAAAGGATATAGCGTGTTCACGGCGGAATCCGCTCACGAGGCGCTGGAACTGGCCCGCAAAGACCACCCGGATATCGCGTTTCTGGATATCCGCATCCCGGACATGAACGGTCTGGAACTGCTGACCGCGCTCAAAAGCCAGGACCCCGACCTTGTGGTGATTATGATGACGGCGTTCGGCACGGTAGAGACGGCAGTGCAGGCAATCAAGTCCGGCGCGTATGAATACATCACCAAACCGTTCGAGAACGACAAGATACTGGTAATGGCGGCTAATGCCGTCGAACGTCGGCGACTGATCGACCGGACCCGTCGTCTGACCGAGGAGGTGCAGGATCGCCGGGCGTTCGAGGGATTGATCGGCCGCAGCAAATCCATGCAGGAATTGTACGCGCTGATTAAGCGGGTAGCGGCAACCGAAAGCACGGTGCTGATTATGGGAGAGAGCGGTACCGGCAAAGAAGTTGTAGCCCGCGCCATTCATGCGCAATCGCCCCGCGCAGACAAACGTTTTGTGCCGGTGAATTGCGGGGCGCTGCCGCGCGACCTGATCGAGAGCGAACTGTTCGGGCATGAGAAGGGAGCCTTTTCGGGCGCTCACCAGCGCCGGATCGGCCTGGTGGAGGCGGCGGATCGGGGAACTCTGTTTTTGGATGAGATTGCCGACCTGCCCGCGGATCTCCAGGTGAAAATCCTTCGCGTAATTGAGCAAAAGGAGATCCGCCGTGTGGGAAGTGTAACCGATATCAAAGTGGATGTGCGCCTTCTCTCCGCCACCAATCGCGACCTGGAGGCAGATGTGAAAAGCGGGAGATTCCGGGAAGACCTCTATTACCGACTTTCGATCGTGCCGATCCGTATCCCGCCGCTGCGGGAAAGAACAGAAGATATTCCGCTGTTGGCACAACATTTCATCGAGCAATTCAACAAGAAAATGAACCGTTCCGTATGCGGAACCACTCCGGCGGCGATGCGCTTGCTACGGGAGTATCCGTGGCCCGGCAATGTCCGCGAATTGGAAAACACAATTGAGCGTGCCCTCGTTCTTCGAGACCAGGGAGAAATCTGCGAGGAGGACCTGCCCATCCAGCTCCGCCGACAGCCCCCGGAGGCTGTCAACGATACCTATTTGCTCGATCAGAGCGAGCTGACATTCCAGCAGGCGCGAGAAGCGTTTGAACGGTCCTACCTGGAATCCCTGCTCAAAGCCAACGACAACAACGTCACCCGTTCCGCAATGCTGGCGGGGCTGTCGCGGCGGCGGTTGCAGGAATTGATTAAGAAGTATGGGTTGAAGTAAATATGTCGGGGCGACGCATGCGTCACCCCTACACCCATCCCCGCGAGCCATCCGATACCGGATAGCGTTCATTCGTTTTTACGGATTTCGATCCAGATACCGTAATTGATACCGTCCGATCCTTCAGGGCGCGGAATAATGATGGTGTAGGTCTCGATAGCCAAATCCCGCATGATCGTCTCCAATTCCTCGCGGGCTTCCTCGATTGAGTAATTGGGAAATCCTTTACCTATCTTATTGCCTGTGTCTTCGCCTTTTTTCTTTCTTTCCGCCTGGCTCTTGATCTGGCTCTCGCGAATTTCCCTCGCAATCTCCACAGGAAGATTTTCGGAAAATCCCCGACCGATATAGGCTACGCCACCCGGTTTCAAAATACGCCAAACCTCCGCGAATCCCGCCTTTTTATCGTCCCAGAAGGGATACGACCCGCGCGAGACAGCAATATCCACATAACTATCGCGCAGGGCCATCCATTGCGCATCAGAAAAAATCGCGCTCACCTGGCCCCCAATCCCGGCTTCCTGCGCTTTCCGAAAGAAATCGGGGAAAACGGACGGATTGATATCGAGGTTGATCCAGTGCATTTTTGGCGAACGCTTACAGAGCTCGATCACTAAGGATCCCGACCCGCCTCCGATATCCACACCGATTCCCGATTTGTCTGCGAGGTTGTAATGGGCCACAAGCCATTCCGCCAACGGAGCATAGACCGGCGCCAGTCGAGAGGGTCCTGTATTGCGAGGTTTTTCCGTGGTCTCCTTCTTGAATTTCTCCGGATTCGGAACTTTTAATATGTCGGCGCCGGCGATGAGACAAAAAATCAGTGCGCAAAGAATTGTTGCGGATATTGCGGATTTTCTCATACGATGATCCTTTCGTATTGCTGGTGTTGTTCGTATTTCCTGTTGCCTGGGAAACCCTCACCCAGCCCTCCCGGGGGGAGAGGGAGCGGCCTTCGCTTTTCTGACAGGCAGTGACGCCTGTCCTGCCAACCCCACCCCGGCCCTCCCTGTAAACGCGGAGGGAGACACTTCCCCCTGTTTACGGGGAGATTGAGGGGGGTATGAATGCATATACGTCCGGAATCCCCCTCACTTCCCCGCGCGAATGGGATGATACCGGATGGGATTGCCGTCACGGTCCGTAATTCGAGCGCTGAAACACCACAGACCGCCTGTCTGAGTAATCTTCATGAGAATGGTGTTGATCCCTTTCTTGCCATGGACCGGCAGGGCATCCTGGTCCGGCTCACAGCCCCGCTCCCCATCATACTCTCCGGCAACCTCACCGTTCCACCAGCATCGGAAGCCATCATTGCTGCCGACTTTCACATACAAATCCTGGTCGTTCTCCAGGGGAACCTCGGCATACGCATACGCGGACACCCATTCTCCGCCGCCACAGATGCCGACCAGATCCACTATGGGCGCATCGCCGACAAATCGCTCCCAGTGTCGTGTGCCCTCGTCCGTGTCATAGGAGAGGCTGACATCTACCGCCGGTTCTCCCACAAAGGCTTTATCCAGCGGATACTCACCGCCAAAGGGGAACGGCCCGGCCAGAAGCCAGCGTGTAACATACCCCTTTTCCGCCGCATCCTTGCCGACCTCAAAGCCGAAGTTGTCCAATTTGCTCAAGATGTCTTGTGTCAGGGAACGGGTTGGAGAGATCACACGCGCACGGTTCAGCATTCCGATCGCCTTGGCGGGGTCGGATTTTCCAATATCATCCGCAACGGCGACATAAACCCGAAGCGCCTGCTCGACAATATCCGAATCCGGCTCACGGTAATTCCACAGCACCGGCGACAAATCCCCGCAGTACGGCTTGATGATCGATAGAGATTGGGGGGATTTTATCTGGGCCATTTTCTGTAGTGCAGAGACTAGAACAGATTTGGGCCAGGCCGTTGAGGCGGCAGCATGGTAAAAAACCAACGCGCGATCCCTGTCACCCTGCTCCAACGCTGCATCGGCTAGGGTAATCCATTCCGCAGGTTGTTTCTCTTTCGCAAAATCGGGTAAGGCTTCGGATGCGCTCTTGGGAACGTCTTCCCGAACCGCTTTCACAAAATTGAGCAGCGGGGCCTGTTCTTTTGTGGGATTCTCCACTTTGGGTATCAGTTCGACGGTGAGTGCATTCGAGACCGAAACGCCGGGCAACTCCTTGATGATCGTTTTCTGTTGCCCGGCAGTCTCTTTTGCGGGATCAAAGTTCTCGGCAACAACCTTTCCCTGGACACGAATATCAAACACACGCTGCCCGATGCGGTCGCTCACCATTGGAATGAATCCGAGCAAAATCGTATACCGGCCCGGTTCCTCACCCCAGGTATCATCAATGAGCGGAACATCAAACCGCAGCGCACCCAGGCAACCGGATGCGAACAGCCACGGCTTGTCAATGCCTTGGAATCTGTCCGTGCGGAAGTCCTCGGCAAAATAGCCCATACCGTTGAGAAACTTTTCATTCAGTTTGAACTGCACACCGTACGGGCTTTCGCCGCCGTGACTGGTGTACTTTGTGGCAAAGCGGGGATATCCGAACCAGAGGGTCCCGTCATCATCCCGCATGTCGCCCGGCGCGCCGAGATTGATCGCTAACTCCTTGACCGGCGTCTCAGGACCATGCGCGACAAATACCGTCCAGTCTTTCGGCGTATGGTTTTCCCTGGGCTTGAAAGCCATGGAGCATTTCAGCGGGAACGAACAGGTGCAGCCGGAACTGGCCTCCGGAAACAGGAGGAGACCATTGGCCGGAATAAGATTGATCCAACATCCGGGGCGAATCGCGCCGAAGAACGAAATGCCCGCATCGTTGTTCATGTCGTAAAACGCGGCATTGTAAGAGCGATAGAACAGCCCGCTGGGAGCCGCCGAGGTAATGCTGCAACAATGTCCGGGGCGCAGGAACTCCCACGGAACTTTCTCGCCGGAAATCGGGTGCGTGCGGGTCTCAATCTCGCCGGTCTCCAGATTACAAGCACGCGGCTCGATAATGACCTTATTGCCGACAAGAAGAGGCCGACGCAGGTAATTCAGCGGGCGCGACCAACGAACATCCCCCACCGATGCAGACAATGCCGTAATGCGCCGCCATCGCAGCGCACCCTCCTGAAATGAGCCTCCGTCATGGTTGCTGAATGTACCGAAGAAAAGCAGCACTCCGTTCTGATATGCGCTTGCAAGCCTGTCTCCCCCGCAGCCGGTGAGATCGACCGGCTTCTCCCACAGTTTCTTTCCCGTTTTGGCATCGAGCGACACGACCATACGAATGTCCGCCTCCCCGGGCAACAAAGCGGTTTCTTCGCTCTCTTCGTACTTCTTCTCATCAATCAGGCGTTTCCGTTCATTCAACGCCAGGGCCTTTTGTTCACCTGTCACATTCTGATGTGCCAGAAACACTTTTCCATCCGCGATCACCGGGACAATGTTCGCAAACTTGCCTTCTTTGAAAGTCCATAAAACATCCCCGGTTTTCGCATCAAGCGCAAAGAAACACTCAGAGAGCATGATCCGGTCGGTCAGAGCGGCTTTCGGCGATTTCTGACTCCCCCAGGCCGGATAGGTGTTCATCTGATGCCACAGTGCGCCGGCACGATGCAGGTCCTGCCAGGCATCCCGGTTCGGTTCGGGATATCGCTGCTTGAACGTGTCAAGATATTCCGTATATCGCGAATCCTTTTGTGTTTCGGGAGTCTGCGGAGTTTCTTTCCATTTTTCGCCGTCCGTCAGATTGTCCCATGTTGATGCGTAGTCGGCTTCCAGCGGATCGGCGACGGAGCCGAACAGGATTTTCCCATCCGAGGAGATATATCCCCATCGTTTGCGGCCCGAATCGGCGGGTATCGGGAGGGGATAGATATGAACGGTTTCGCCGGTTTCGGGGTCGAGGCGGTGGCATTTGTCGTGCGCGGCGACATACAGGGCATCGTCCGTAACAACCAGGTTTCCACCGTCCACATCGACACGGACCCGCACAGCGCCGGGGATTTCCCGCTTCCACAGGAAGGTTCCGTTATAGGCATCGTACGCGCTGATTTCCTCTTCGCCCTGTATAAACAGGCGTCCATCGATGGAGACAGGGGCCATGGAACGCGCGTGACGTTCCACCATACCACTCGGTCCCGGTTCGCCGAACCAGAGGACACCCAGCGGGCATTCGACCAGCTGGTCATCGGAACATGCGGTGTTCTGAGAATTGCCGTACAGCTCGCGCCAGGAACCGGCTTTCTCAAGCGGCTTGCGCTTTCCACACAGAGTGCAGATACCGGCGCCCTTTTCCGCAATCATCATGGATATATCGCCAATTGACGCGCTGGAATCCTGGAATTCCTGCATCTTTGATTCCTGAGCGATAGGCGAACGAAAAAAGATGGCTCCCCCGTCGGGACGAAGAACGCGGGATATCTCTCTGGCATTCAATTCTGCTTCCCCACTTGTTACGGTGGAATCATAGACAATCAGATTGGCGAAATAATCCGGCAAGTCCCGAATATCCCAGTTCTCGACGATTATCTTTGTTCCGTAGAGAGCCGCGCCATCGAGTTTCGCTTTGGCGTTTTGGACGTTTTGTGGATCGGAGTCGATGGCAATCACAAACATCTCGGATTGCCGCGCGATCTCATAAGCCAAGTGCCCGTCCCCGCACCCCAGAACGAGGCAATAGCCTTTACGGACGGAGGACTGCGTGAAGACATCCTTCGCAAAAGACTGGTAGTCCTTTGAGAGCCTGTCCCCCTTGTACGGAGTCTCTTCGATTTTCGCCGTGCGCTTGCCGGGATTCTTGGGAGCGCCTTCGGTGAAACAGGAAACCGAGCCGTCATTCGAGCTGACAAGGAGTTTTCCATCGGAGACTGCCAATCCGGCAACCTCACCGGAGACACTGCCTTTCCATACCTCTTTGCCGTTCGTGATATCCAGCGCGATCAGCGATTCCTTGCCGCCGAGAATTAAGGTCTGTCCGGCCAAGGCCATCACATTGAAATTCTTTGCGGGGGCAAACCAGCGGCAGGCGGCCGATTTCAACTGCCCCTGCTCTTGCTGAATGGCTTTCATTCTCGAAGAGATTTGGGCGATTTCTTCATTTACGGAGTCTTTGGTTGCCTGATCCGCCTGCGCCAGCTTCGCCCGCAGATCGGCAATCCGTCGTCGGATGTTGGCTTCTTCCGACGCCAGCTCCTGCAAGCGCTTGTTGATTTCGGGGTATTTCACCCGGTCGATTGCGTAAACACCCTCCGGTGTAAGAACAAACGAGTTCTCCGGAGTAACTACAAGATCAACGCCTGGGAACCACGCGTATGGTTCGCCGAGTCGTTGTCCGGTTCCATCCTCGTAGGAAACTTTGGCCGGAGTGCCGGAAAGATCAACGCCGGCAATTAACTCATTCCGATCCAGCAGCACCCACGTGCCGCCGACCTTGCCGCCCGGATTGAGATAGAAAAGAAACTCGCCATTTCTCCGACTGAATCCGGCAGGCATGGCACGGCTCGAAGGCACATAAAGGACCTCTTTCGATACAACCAGGTATCCCTGGGGCGAGATTCCGCCGAAGTTGAGTTCATGTGCCCGGTCTCCGATGGTGTCGTTTTTCCAAATGACCTCGCCGGTTTCGGCGTTGAGCGCATAAATCTGAATCCCTTCATAGGGAAACACACCGGCGGCGAAATACGCAATACCGTCATCCACCAGGACATTCGTGCGAACCGGCCAGAGCGAGATCATACGGCCGTTCCCCAGAACCTTCCGGTTGCTGGGGCCTGCGCGGAACTTCCAGACAATCTCACCATTCTGCGCGGACAGGCAATAAACATAACCGTCATCGGAGCCGACATAAACATTCCCGTTCGAGATAGATGGGGCCAGCCGCACGGGGCCATCGGTGAACCGGGTCCACCGGATCTCGCCGGTTTCCGCATCAAGCGCGTATACCTTGTTGTCTACCGAGGAACCAAAATACGCGATCCCATCCGCGACAGTAACCTGATAGGCGCTGTCGAAACGCATTCGGGGAAGTTCCTCCGCCGGTTCGTACCAGGCCGGTTTCGGAGCATGGGGAGTCCGGTATTCCCAGGCGAATGAGAGCGGCGGTTTGATCCCTTGTGAAGTGACGGCATGTTGGGCGCTGTCGTGACGATAGGTCGGCCAGTTCTCCCCGCAAGCATCATCGGCTGTTATGGCGGAAAACCAGAGACAGACGGCTAAAAAGGCGAAAAACATCCCCACGGGCTTCATGAGAAAAAATCTGTGGAAATTCATTCTCGGGTCTCCGATCATCTATGTTGAGGATGGGTTTTCGACGATTTCACCTCCCCGCAGAAAGACAATTTGATTCGCATACTGGTCCGCCGAATGCCCGTGGGTCACCACAATCACCGTGCCCCCTTCCCGTTGGAACTCGTGCAGGTGGCGAATCACCTCCTCGGCGTTTTCGGGATCGAGATTGCCGGTGGGTTCATCGGCCAGAAGGATGGAGGGCCGATTCATCAGCGCGCGGGCAATTGCAGTGCGCTGTTTTTCGCCTGCGCTCAGTTCGGCAGGCTTATGAAACTCGCGGTGAGAAAGTCCCAGATTCTTGAGTAATTCCCGTGCCCGTTCACTGGACTCTGCATTCCGCTCGAACCCCGATGCCAGAAGGACATTCTCCAGCACGTTCAAATAGGGAATCAGGTGAAACATCTGGAAGACAAATCCGATATTCTTTGCCCGGAACTGCGCCCGTTCCAGTTCATTCATTGCGGAGATTTCCTGGTTGTTCACGGTGACTCGTCCGGTTGTGGGACGCATCATTCCACCGATGGTCAACAGCAACGTGCTCTTGCCACTTCCGCTCGGCCCGCGAACAACAAGAAATTCCCCTTGCCGAACATGCAGATTGATATTGTGAATGGCGCGGACCTCGTTTCGGCCCACTCGGAAAGTTTTACTTACATTTTCGAGAAGAACCATGATTATTCCTCCCTCAGCGTAACAGCGGGATCCTCCGTAACCGCGACAACCGCCGGAATGAAACTGGACAGCGCCGTAAATGTCGGCGCAACCAGCAGCGACCAGGTGAGCAGTGAGTAAATCGGACGAATCGACTTCGCGGTTACTTTGAAAACTTGCGGCCCGAAACTCATCGCAAAAGCGGTCCCCAGAAAGAATCCGATGGCCGCTCCGATCAGCCCGATGATGATGGCCTTGCCCAGGAACAGCGCAGCGATTCGGAAAGAACCATATCCCAGCGCGCGCAAAACCCCGATTTCAAACCGGCGTTCCCGCACATTCAGGAACGCCAACGCGCCGATCCAGATTGCGCAGCCGACCAACACAAGGGGCAACAACCGCGCGAAAAACCGCTCAAGCATAAACCGCTGCTCCCGACGCGCATCGGAAATCGCTTTGAGTTGGATCACCTTGCCCTCCGGCAGCACTTGTTCCAGCTGAGATCGTAACCGATCCAGAGGATCACCGGGTTCCTTGCACAGGCATTCCAGCGCTTGGATCTCATTGATCCGGCCATCGAGGTTCAGAATACTCTGTATATCTTTCAGGTGACCGTAGATTCGGATGTCGTCATCGCTGCCCGTTTCCGGCAGACAGGAGGCTACCTGGAACGGCTTACCGAAAAGATCCACCATATCGCCATTCTTCACCCCCGTTTTTTGTACCAGTTCGTATCCGAGATACACTTTGCCCGGTTCCACCGCAAACGGAATCATGGAGGATTCCACCACCCCTTTCGGTACGACTTCCTTTGCGGCAATACCGGTCAGAAGAACCTCCATTCCCTGCCAGGTGACTTTTTGCTGAAGAGTCGCCAGCAGATGTCGATACTGAATCTCGTCCTGTGTCTTCTCAGCAAACCGAAGGACATAATCCTCCGGCATGGTGTAATCGGAAAATCCGGTCTCCCAGAACTTAATCATGTCCGTTTCTTTCGGAATGATGCGCAGGTTATAGCCGATGTCGCGCATCAGGCGTGTGGTCTCGCGCTGAGAATCCTGCGCGCTCGTGAAAAAGGCGACATACACCGCCACCGCAGTAACTACTGCCAGCAGGCTGAGAACAAAGTTATATTCCCGGTGAGTGATTTCTTTGAGAATCAGCAGTAGCGTTGACATGATACCCTTTCCCTGAAATCACCCATAAACTGGGTGACTGATCTGTTTCATTTTGATCCAAGTCCTCTTCGAACAGCGATCACAATCCCCACCAGAATAACAACCCCAAATCCGGCGATTGTCCAGAGGACTGTTCGAGTATAGAGGTCAGGTTTCCGTTCCTCGGAAGATGGAGGATCGATTGCCCGCGACGGAACAGGCTGCTCGACAACCGGCGCAGACTCGGCTCCGAACTCCACAACCTGCTCGCTGTATCCGAACAGAGGATCCGTGTTCGGATTCTCGGAAGATATTCCCACCGTCTCCCCGGACAGGCCGGAAGCCAGTATCTGGCCGATCTCCATTTTCACCATCGGGTTCTCCGCATCAAAACCGGCCGATTCGATCACTTGCGATCGCATGGTGGAATCCCAACGGAGAGGCACAGGCATCCCCATAATCAGGCTCCGGTCCAGGCCGCATTCGCACGATGCGCCAACCAGCCCAAGCAACGAAAAAAGGCGGCTTTCAACAATCTCGTCTCGGTGCAAAACCGGCCCCATCCTGCGCCCTCTTCCGTACAGCGCCACGACATGAGGATCGTTTAATGCTTCCTCATCGAGATTCATACCCCACAACAACACTTGCTCATTCGGAAATGATTTTGGAGAAATCCGAACCAGGTAAGGATTCACCTCCACAGGTTTCGGCAATTGGTCTGCCAATCCGGTGATCCGCTCGATAGCACGTTGAATGTGCTGCAAGGCCCGCTGATTCGCTTCCGCATCTTGTCCCTCGATCAGAAGAACAACGCAGTATGATTTCACGAGATGCTCCAGGATGTCCCGGCGGACCGGAGAATCACAGGCCTGCTCGAGGGATGTCATTAAAGAGTCCGATGTTTCGGCAATGGGGAGCAACAGGGACCTTCCATCCGGCGCAACAAGAACACAGGCGGGAGATTGGAGATTCTGCCCTGAGGGAAAATATCGGAGCGCGGGATGATCCGGCTCGCTGTCCGTGCGGACAATCTCAGGCTGGATATTGGAGTCCATCAGGGCAACCAGCGCGGCCCTGTCGAACGCCTCGATTCGAGCCGGGGGAGTTTGGTCCCCGACGAAGCAATAGAGATGGTACAAATCGCCCGGGAACTGAACAAACCCGACATCGCGAACCGTATATCGGCAGGCATGGGCGTGCGAAACGAAGAAGAGCAGCACAAAGAAAACTGCCGGGAAAAACGCAGATGTCTTGGGAATCATACATAACATTATCCGAAGGAGTGTGGCGAGGGTCAAGGAAGAGGAACCAATTGACTCATATTAAAGCTTACCGAAGGGAGAGAGAAAAGAGGATCGTTGACTCATAATTGAGGATACCGAGAAACGAGGTGTCGGAAATTATGAGTGGCATGTTGAGAAAAGAATATTTAAGAGAGATATGCGGGTGGACGGAGAATCGAGCGACGTGGAATCGGGGCGCGCGAGGCGTTCTGACTCAGATTCAGGACATGGAAACCTCCCTGGTGTTTCCGATTCTGGGGTTTGATTGCGACAACGGTTCCGAGTTTCTGAATTATCATCTGTTCCGGTATTGGACCGGTCGGAACTCCCCGGTCTCGTTTACACGCGGTCGTCCGTATCATACCAATGACAGTGCGCACGTCGAGCAAAAGAATTGGACCCATGTTCGCCAATTATTGGGCTATGATCGGTTCAGTAATCCGGATTTAGTGGAACCGATCAACGGTCTCTACGCCCACGAGTGGAGCCAATTCCAGAATTTCTTTTGTCCCACCTTGAAACTCGAAAGCAAGGAACGGATCCACTCCAAAATACGGCGCCGGTACGGGAAACCACAGACACCCGCCGAACGTCTGCTGGAGTGTCCGGATGTGACCTGTGAGGCCAAACAGCGTCTTCGGGACACCCTGCGTTCCCTGAATCCGTTCCAGCTTCGGGAAGCCATTGAACGGAAACTCAAAATGATTTTCAATCTTCGTGAGGAAACGAAATATGGGTCAGCGATTTGCTCTGAACGGGTGTTTAACTCCAGTCGGCCTACGGCCTCCTTCCGTTAAACACCCGTTCACTTACCCCTTCGGTAAGCTTTTCCCATGAGTCAACGCGGTACAGAAATGTAAACTATAGTGTACAGAATAATGTGCAGAATAGCAACCCACGCATAAAAAAACGGGAGACCGAGCGGTCTCCCGTTTTCCTTCAAGAGATCAATCCTGTATGGCCGATCACACTTTCGGCAGTTTTGCCAAGGCTTCCTGGAGCTTCTCTTCCGGGAAATCATAGTCCATCAGTTCCCCGGCGAAGTAGCGATCATACGCGCCCAAGTCGAAATAGCCGTGGCCGGAGCAATTGAAGACAATGACCTTCTCTTTGCCTTCCTCCTTGGCCCGCAAGGCTTCTTCGATGGCAACCGCGATGGCATGAGAGGTCTCCGGGGCCGGAAGAAACCCTTCGGTGCGGGTGAATTGAATGGCCGCATCGAAGACCTTTGTCTGGTAGACTGCGACAGCCTCGATCAGTTTTTCGTGTACCAGGAGGCACAGGCTTTGGGCAGCGCCATGATAGCGCAATCCGCCCGCGTGGATTCCCGGCGGCACGAAGGTGTGACCCAATGTATACTGTTTCAGCACCGGAGTGAGATGGGCGGTATCGCCGTAATCGTAAGCATAACGGCCCCTGGTTAATGTCGGACAGGCAGTAGGCTCCACGGCGATGACACGCAGATCGTTACCCCGCATCTTTCTTTTCATAAACGGATACGCAAATCCGGCGAAGTTGCTGCCGCCACCGACGCAACCGATCAGAATATCCGGCTTTTCATCGACCAGCGCGAGCTGCTTTTCGGTTTCCAGGCCGACAACGGTCTGGTGGAGCAGGACGTGGTTCAGAACGCTGCCAAGGGAGTACCGGGTGTCGTCGTGCTTCACCGCGTCCTCGACAGCTTCGCTGATGGCGATGCCCAGAGAGCCGGGGCAGTCGGGGTCCTCGGCGAGGATGGCCCGCCCGGAATCGGTGAGATCCGTCGGGCTGGCGAAAACCTCGGCTCCGAACGATTGCATAAACGATTTGCGGTAAGGTTTCTGTTGATAACTGACCTTGACCATGTACACGGTGCATTTCAACCCGAACATGCACGCGGCAAAGGCAAGCGCGCTCCCCCATTGCCCCGCACCGGTTTCTGTGGCCAGGCGGGAAATGCCCTCTTGTTTGTTGTAATAGGCCTGCGGGACGGCGGTATTGGGTTTGTGGCTTCCCGGTGGGCTGACCCCTTCGTTCTTGTAGTAGATTCGTGCAGGGGTCTTCAGGGCTTTCTCCAGGGCGGTTGCGCGAATCAGCGGCGTTGGCCGCCACACTTGATAGATCCGCCGGACATCGTCCGGAATAGGTATCCAGCGCTCCTGAGAAACCTCCTGCCGGATCAGTTCCATCGGGAAGATGGCAGCGAGCTGGTCCGGCGTGATCGGTTGATAGGTCTCCGGATGAAGCGGCGGATCCAACGGCCTCGGAAGGTCGGGAATGATATTGTACCACTCCTGGGGGATATCCTTCTCACTGAGCAAAATCTTACGTGTGTCCATTCATTCAATCTCCTTCACGGTGGGTCATCAAGTATCCACACATCCTGCAACTATGCCACAGCCGAAGGGGAATGCCAAGGAAATCACCCCTTTTTCAGCGATTCCGCAACAAGTTGCTGGAAGGAGGGGTTGGGTGAAGGAATTGCTGGGTTTACGGGTTGGAGGGGATACTGGGGAGATTCGACGGGGAGATTTGGGTGGGTAAATAGTGGAAAATGGAAGGGATTGTCGGTGCAAAGGACAGGCCGTGGGAATGCACCAGTTGGGCCAGGCGGGAACGCCGTTCCCGTTCCGCCTTTGTCAGTTTGGCACGGCCAGGCATAATCTGCCCCCCTGCGAATGCAAAAGGAAATCTCGAATGCGAATCTGCTTTCACTTCGAGATTCCCACCTGACTCAATATGGCGCCAACGGTTAGAGCATCAAAAATATCCATGTCGCGGAATCGCTGAACAATCACAACCACCTTTTGCGTTTGAAAAACAGCACCAATATACCGGTCACCACAACCATCAATCCAAGTGCGAACGGATATCCCCAATACCAACTCAATTCGGGCATATTCCAGGGAGAGACCTCCGTATTGAAATTCATCCCGTAAATCCCTGCGATAAACGTGAGCGGAATGAAAATGGTGGCAATCACTGTCAGCACTTTCATCACGTCGTTCATCCGGGCGCTCACCGAGGACAGATAAAGGTCCATCAAATCCGAAGCCTGGTCCTCAAAAATCTCGATCAGTTCCGTGATATGAAGGGCGTGGTCATGACAATCCCGAAGATAAACCCGCGTAGTTTCCGTGAGCGAAGGAAAATCGTCCTTCATCAGCATGTCCACAACGTCCGGCAGGGGCCAGACGGCTTTGCGCAGGGTTCGGAGTTCGCGTTTCAGGTCGTGAATTCTGGATCTGCCCTCATCGGTCGGTTGATCGAAAATTTCATCTTCCAGCTCCTCCAAACGCATATCGAGGGTCTCCAGAATCGGGAGGTAATGATCGATTATGGAGTCCAGCAAAGCATATCCCAGGTAATCGGCCCCCATGTTCCGTATGCGCCCTCGTTTTCCCCGAATACGGTCCCGGATCACTCCCACCCCATCTCCGCTTCGCTCCTGAAAGGTCAGCACATAGTTCTTTCCGATGAAAATACTCAGTTGCTCGGTCTCAAAAGGTTCCTCGTCTCTGGGGATATGGCCGACAAGAAAAAGGTGATCTTCGTACGGTTCGAATTTGCCGCGCTGATTGTTGCTGACCACATCCTCCAGGGCCAGTCTGTGCAGGTTGAACAGAATGCCGATTTGCTGAATGACTTGCGCATCGCCCAATCCTGTTACTTGAATCCAGGTTACCGGCCATTTCCGAAGATACTCAGAGAGACTGCCTACAGAGGAAACATCCTCCTCAATCCAGGCGTCCGGGCCGTATGCCAGGACCCGGATTGCAGGTCGGGGAGACTCGAAATCCGCCGTCAATATGCCCGGAACCGATCCGGGCAGGAAATTCTTCCCGACCAGCCTTTTTCGGATGTGCCGTCTTCTGGACTTTCGGCTCATAAAGATCTCCCGTGAGAATCAATGTCGTCAGGCTCGGCAAGCGAATCAAGGGAAACTCTCTCAGAATTTGGGAATTAACTCAAGAGCCTCTCCCCCATGATGGGGGAAATACAGAGTGGGTTGAATTCACTAGACTTATCAAGTCATTCTCAACGCTGTTTCTTGTTTCGGATTCCCTTCAGAATAGCGTAAGGGAAATAGGTGAAATGGCGTAACCCAGGAATATTGGAAACATGCCGCATCACATTCCGAATTTCCGTGGACAACCGGACCAGAACCACGTCCTCCTTGACCTCCCCGACCTCCTTAATCAGGATCAATCGCCGGACCGCGTAAAGTCCGAATATGAACGAGAAGACAAAGAGAAAGTCCAACCCACGCAATTGAATCGGGGTCCACTGTATCTCGTGATGGGCCATGAGATCGGATATCCAATGGAGGGTAATCTTGAATTCCTGTGTGGCCAGGCCATCTGCCGCCATCCCTGCAAGCAGAGGAGCCACGGTTGCCGCGCATCCCGATACGAGGGCATTCGTCGCCAGGTAGGCGGTTGCCCGGCCACGCGGGGCGCTTTTCAGCGCAATCCCCCTCGAACACAGCGTCACCCCGGCTGTCGAAACTCCAGCCAAGGTATGAATCACAATCAATAAAAGCAGCGCGAACCGATCGGACCCCGGCGCTGTCGTAAACGGCCAGAGAATCACACTGAGCATAAACATCGGCCCGCAAATCGCAAGAACCGACTTATTGGAGTATGCGTCCGCCAGCCGACCCCAAATCCGCAGAAACAGCACGTTCACAATCTGGCTCAGTGTGGACAGCAACAACACGACACTCATGCTGAGATTCAACCGCTGAAGCATGTACACCGCAAAGAAAGGCGCAGACAGGTTGGCCGCGAACTGCCACGCCGCCAGAAAAAACAACAGCATTCGATAATTTGTATCTCGAATCGGCTCCATCAGGATGGAGATAAGACTCCGCCCGGGCAGAATCTCCATCCTGGGTTCCGGGATACGCGCCAGGCAAACCACACCGATCATTCCGGACAACATGCCGACCGAAAAAACCATGCTGTAAACATATAGATCATTGGCATATCGCGCTTTATAGAAATCAATCCCAAACGCGGCCAGCAATCCCATCACCATCGCGATTCCGGTCGCCCAAGCCATCCGGTCCGCCCAGAATCGTCCCATCACCTCATCGGGAATCAGGTCCCGAATCCAGGAATTGAAAGCACACGTGCTGATCGCATTCAGCGAAAAATAGCCGAAAAGAGCGATCAGAAAAATTTCCAGCCGGTGCGGCCCCTCCGAGAAAAACGGCAAAACAATGATCACCAGCCAGAACAAACGTCCCCAGAAAGACGCTGTGACCGAAAGCGCTTTACGCCGCCGCGTCTTCTCCACCAGGAAAATCGACGGGATCTGAAGAATCTGCGTCAAAGGACCCACCGCCGAGATCAAGCCCACGACTGTGTTGGAGGCTCCAAGAAGCAGGGCATAAGCAATCAGAAATGCTCCGCCTGTGAGGCTCCCCATCATATTGGAGAAAACCCCATCCCACAGGATCATCCGAAGACCCTTTTCATGCGATTCCTGCGATATGCTGGTTTGTGGAGAAAGCCAACGAAACATGCCGATTGCCTGAATTTCCTGCTGTCGGCGGACATTGTAGACCGCGTGGACGCAGTGGACCGTCTTCACACAAAGATATCGCGCCCGGCTATACACCAGGCGCGATATCCCCATTTTTCTGCAATTTACAAAGCATTCACACGTTTGAAAACACCACACCCGTTCAAGTCTATGAAAAAGGAGAAGGAAAAAGCCCGTTCGCCGGGCCGGTAATCCCAATTACGAACGGGCTTCTCTTCTGCTTACCAATCCCTCAAATCAATAAATCGACCAATCCTGAATATCCACCGGTTTCAATGGGTTCTCGAAAATGCGAAGCACCGGGTCATTCAACGGCAGACCGAACGCTTTCGCCAACTGTTTCATCAGGTCGGGGACCCCGGGCACGATGGTTGTGCCGTCCATCACAGCCGCAACCTGCGAATTGATCGCACAGCGCGGCTGATGAATATCCCCCGCGGGGACCTGGCCGTACGGACCATAGTCGACCACCGAGGGTTCCGTTCGGTAATTCTTGAATACCGGGAACTCGCCACCATGGGGATTCCCGTTTTTGTCGAAGAACCGTCCGAAGATCTGCAGCTCGCCTTCAGCTTCGCCGAACCGGCCGTCTTGCCACACCACAAACACATTACCGTTTTCATCCATATCGACAGATGTTCGATCGACCAAGCCGTAGTAATTCACCAAATCCGACTCATCGAAACGCACCCAGTTCCGAACGGAGCCATCTACATTGTAATAAATCAATGCTCCAATCGCGTCATTGCCGGATTCCACCTTCACGCTCTTTACCACCAGATCTTTCCCATTGCTGGCGATCATGCTGCTGTCGCCGCGCCCCCCCGAATCAGTGCCAAAAGTAAAAGCAAATCCTTCCACAAGTTCCACCCCAGCGAGCGACTCATGATCCGGCATGGACGGTGTTCGCGGCGTGCCGTCATTGTTGTACCAGCGCATTCCAAGCCCGTGATCGATCATAAACCCGCCGTCAAACGCCACGATATTTTGGTAAACAACACTGCTGTTGCCGGTCCCGATGTATTGACCGTTTTCATCGGTGTGTACCAGGAATGGGGCCTTTTTTTGCGTTCCATCCGGCCCGAGGATCACCGCAACAACCGCCTCACCGCCGACAAGACCTGCCGCGTCTTTCGCATCGTCGCTCTGCTGACGGTCTTCCCCAATAGCCACGATATCCCCATTGCTGAGAATGACCGCACCGATATCCCGGTAACCTCCCTCCTCAGCGGTCAGAGTGCCGAAGGCGTTGATGCTGGTCCCTCTGGGAGTGCCGTCATTGTTGAACAGTTGCACGAGGGTAAACGCCTCATCCCCGAGCTCATCCGCGAATTCCCATCCCAGAGTGGCGGCATATTGGCCTTGGTTATGAACGACAAAACCGTTCCCGTTCGTGCGATCCGCCGCTGCGCCGTGAGTGAACGCACCCCACGCTCCACCCAATGATGGATAATCGCATACCGGGATCGGGGCGCCCGTGGAATCGTAACTGCCGCTGATCGGCAGAGGGGTAAGTTGCGACCCATCCGGCCCAAAAATCAGAAACTCACTTCCGCCGAGCCACCCGGGTTGCTCCATATCCATAGCCAATTTAAAGGCCACAATACTGCCGTTCTTCAATGCAATAACCCAGATATTGTCGTAATTCGCCATGTCTGCGCCGTACGCGCGCCAGGGTGTCAAATCGCCGGTTACCGCGGTAATCCCGGCCTCTTCCGGAGAACTGGCGGATTGCACAACCGTCGCCAGGGGAACCAACAGAATCGTCAGTCCCACTGTCCACAGACAGAACCGTTTTTTCATTCTCTGCTCTCCTTTGAACTGTGAAGTTTCGGGGGGTAGCCCCATTGATTTGTACGAAATATAGCACGGAATCAAATGACTTGCAACCGCCAGAGAGTGATAATCAAGGATAATCAAGATTCAGGGGCGAGTTTTTCCCAATCGGTTCGCAAATAATTCCTTTCCCGTCGCTTTCCCTATCAACCTTCTCTTCTGCCTCTCTCCATCCTTGGAAAGGAAGCCGGGGGGTGAGGTCGTTTCGCTTATACACCTCCCGCCACAAGCCTCGCTATCTCCCATTGCCCTTGAGGCGAGTAAATCTCAAACAAACTTTCCAGCAGGTCGATCAACGGTTGAAGTGTCCTGTCCTGCGTAGCGGATAAAACCAGCGATGGCGACGGCTCCAGCCACTCCATGGCGGCATATACCGCCTGCTTGGATTTCACACAATCCCACTTGTTGAAAATCGTAACAGTCGGTTTCTTGTCTCCGCCCAGCTCCCGCATCAATCCGGCCACCGCCTCCATTTCCAAATCGATATGTGGGGAACTCGCGTCTACGACATGAAGAATCAGGTCCGCTTCTTCCACAACCTCAAGCGTGGCCCGGAATGCGGCCAGCAACGGCTCCGGCAGGTCGGTGATGAACCCCACCGTATCCGAAAGAAGAAGCATTTTTCGTTCGCCGAGGTACAATTTGCGCGTCGTTGTGTCGAGTGTGGAAAACAGCTGGTCACGGGCCACTACATCGGCGGAGGTCAGCCGGTTCAACAGGGTGGATTTCCCCGCATTTGTGTACCCGACGAGTACGGCCGTTGCCACGCCCCGACGGTGTCTGGCTCTCCGCTGGATTCGATTTGTGCGTTCAATGGCGCGGAGGTCTTTCGCAAGGTGTTCAATGCGCTTGTTGATCCGCCGCCGGTCAACCTCCAACTGCGTTTCGCCCGGTCCGCGTGTCCCGATCCCACCGCCCAGTCGGGACAAATCCCGACGGCCTCCAGTCAGGCGGGGCCGCAGATACCTCAGCTGCGCCAATTCTACCTGGATTTTACCGTCGCGAGTCTGGGCGTGCTGCGCGAAAATATCCAAAATCAACTCTGTCCGGTCGATCACGCGGATCCCCAGGCGATCCTCCAGGTTCCTCTGCTGGACCGGAGACAGGTCCCGGCTGAATACCACCAGGTCCAAGTCGTTCTCGCCGACCAGGGAACGCAGCTCATCCACCTTGCCCCGCCCGATGTATGTGGCCGGATGAATATCGCGAATGTGCTGCCGTGTGAAACACTCAATCTCCGCCCCGGCAGTCTCGGCCAGTTTTGTCAGTTCAGCAATTTGCTGATCGGACCGCTCCGGTGGGACATGAGGGGGGTACACGCCGACCAGCAGCGCGCGTTCTGTCCGTGCTGAGGATTGTGGCAATTCCGAAAGAGACATACACCTCCTGGCAATCGGCGCCTGCAATACAAAAACGGGGATAGCCGCCCCGGACTATCCCCGTCTGTGTTCTTACCTGGACAACGCGGACTTATTCCCCCGGTCGTGGGGGCTTCGTCCCAACCTGATTCCAGCGAACTTTCTGTTTCGCACCGGGGCTTACCGTCGCTACGGCGTGCTTGTAAATCAAATACTGTTCGTCCCGCTCGTCGTTCTGAAGGATCAACGTAAAATTGTCGAACGCCGAGATCTTGCCATGCAGGTCCGAACCATCCAACAGATGGATGATCAAGTTCATCCGTTCTCGTCGTGCCTGGTTCAGGAAGCTATCTTGGATATTCATCGTACCTTTTTGAACCACATCCCACCTCACTTGGTAGATTCCCGCACCCTCTGCCATGATAAAAACAGACCACAATCAAGCAATCAAAAACATCTGATACTTTTTGTATCACATTTAATCTTCAAAAGCAAGGAACTCCCGTATCTTTTTTTTCATATTCTCCAAGTCAATGTTTTCAAGCCACATAGCGTCAGTCTGATGCCGAAACCAGGTCATCTGGCGACGCGCAAACCGCTTTGTCGCTCTCGCCAGGTCGGTTTTGGCCTGATCCAGGGTAATTTCCCCCTGTAAATAGGGGAAAACTTCCTTGTATCCTATGGCCTGACGCACCGTGCGGCTGCCCCCGCCCATTCCGAGAAGCCATTGGGCCTCTTGCAAAAGACCATCCCGGATCATCCGCTCCACCCGTTCCTCAATTCTTTGGTCGATCACCGGCCACGGAGCCTGAATACCGAGCATCAATGTCCGTTCCAACCATGGTTTCGTTTCTTGCCCTTTTCGGAGGTCGCTGGGCTTCCGGCCGGTGGTTTCATAGACCTCCAAGGCCCGAATTGTGCGCCGGGCATCCTGGGGCAGAATCCGCCTTGCCCATTCCGGATCGATGGCCTCCAGGCGTTCGCGGAGCGGAGCCGGACCCTCCGTTTGGTACTGTCGCTCCAGAGTCTCGCGAATCTCTTTCGGAGGCGCCGGCGCATCAAAAAAACCCGCCAGCAGGGCGCGAAAATACAGGCCTGTTCCGCCGCAAAGAATGGGCAGTCGTCCCCACGCGAGAATGTCCCGCAATGCCGGCTCGCCCACGAAGGCAAACCGCGAGGCGTTGAACTCCTCCCACGGCTCCGCTAAGTCCAATAAATGATGGGGGATACGCGCACGCAATTCCGGCCCGGGCTTGCCGGTCCCCACATCCAAACCCCGATAAACCTGCATGGAATCAATGTTCAGTATCTCCCCACCGAAACATTCCGCCAACTGCACCGCAATCTCGCTTTTGCCCAACGCAGTCGGCCCGGCAATCGCCACCAGCCGCACCCGATTTATGTCGACATCTCCCCCATCCATTCTGTCCGTTTTGTCCACCCTGCCTACCCCCCTTCTATTCTCTTTTCTTTTAATTCCCCTTCACTCCCAAAACCGTAATAACCGGCAGATCCTCCGGCTCAAACCAGGCATGGGAACACCGGATCTCCACCACGTTCCGGCCCGCCCGCAAAATGCCCTGGGTTTCATAGTCCGAGGGGCTGCCCATATTGACCTCAATTGTTCCACCGGGTGTGCCGTTCAGAAAGATGGACAGTTCCATCTTCTCTGTGTGAAGGCTGTCCGGTTGAAGAGTCAGCGCCGACCGCCGACCTTCCAGTTGTGTTCCCGCCACAAACTCCATCATACACCCGGCAGGCCAGGTGAATGACACCGACTCGATTCCCGCGGAAGCCACAAAAGCCTTGGCGGGGTTGAAAAGTATCCCGTCGGTGACCGGAGGCTGTGTCCCCGTTATGTCCGCCAGCGCCCAGGCCGCCACCGGATCCTCCTCGGCCTGCGGTTGCAGGGCCGCAATCGCTTTCGGTCGGTCTGCAAGACGAAGGTATGATCTGCCGAGAACCGTTCCGGTTGTACAGTGGATACTTCCGGCAATTTGCACAATGGTTTTGGCGGTCTCCTCGTCCGGCTCCCAGGGGTGAAATGTAAGCGCGGTACACCAGGCCGGGTAGGCTTCATCCCACCGTTCCAGTCTCGTAAGAATTTCTGCCCGGTTTTTACATGCCCGGATTGCCGGTTGATTTGATACGCAGGCAATCACACCCGCATACCATTGCAGCGCAGATTCGGGATTCTGATCCCGATCCAGATCTCCCAGCAGAAACTGTCCCTCTCCCTGTCCAACCCCGGCATCCAGCTCCACCGCTTGTTTAAATTGCTCTCTGGCTCTCTCAAGGTCCCCCGACTCGTTCCGCTTTAAAAAAAGGAGTCCCATCTTGTGATGTACTGTTGCCACTGCCGCCCGATGCCGGGCGGAATTCGTCTTCTCCATCTGTTCCCGGTAAAACGTAAGGGCATCGTGATAGGCTCCCAAAGCGTCCTCGTATCGCCCCTGCTGTTCCAGGTCGCTGCCTCGGACCATCCCCAGGCTGGGTTGATTCCTTTCTGTTGCGAGAAACCAGTCGGGATGATCGGCCAAATAAAGAAAAATCGGGAACAGCACAACCAGAAGAATCCCCCAGGCAATCAGCGCATGACGGTTTGATGGGCCGGGAAGGGGATTGGATGGGTTCATTGATTTGCCTTGAGCGGTATGCGGGCGCGGTTGTTCTTGAACGTCTCTTCGTCGATGACCTCGTCGGGATCGGCGGCCACTTCAAACCAGGCGGCACGGTCCGTCACTCGAACCCGGTGCGCCGACCTCTGTCCCCCCGCCGGAATGGACCAGATGTCCAAAGTAATCGACTGCTTCGGTGATCCGTCATCAAATCCCACGGTAATCTGAATCACCGCATCCTTCGCATCTGTGTCCCCGATATTATGAACAGTAAAATCGATGATATACTGCCCCCGCTCCGCGTCGTGCCGGACCTGGATATCCTTTTCCTCCACCGCCAGATCGACTTTCTTCACCACATTGATTTCCAGCCGGGCGGAGTTATCCTCTTCGTGCGATTCCACTACACTGCCGAACGGATCGCACTGGAATATCAGGACGTTCTTCCCCGAATTATCAACGGGATCCCAGCGAAGTGTCACCACACGGCTTGCCCCGGGAACCAGCGCCGGAACAACCGCCGCACTTTGACCGACCAGATTCCGAACCTCCCCGGCAAGTCCTGCAACCCCTTCCAGGCTCGCGTTGAGAATAGTCTCCCGCGAGCTCGCATCCCCGTTATTCAACACCGGTATATCGAAATACACCGTCATTCCATTCTCGGGACGCGGCGGCCGATAAACAATTTCGTTTTCCAGAATCGTTAGATTCGGTGTCCCTGATCCGACTCGCGGCGTAACAGGCTTCGGCATAACCATCACCGTTCCACCGTGGATTATCCCTTCTGCCAAAAATGCAGTCGCCCCGAATGAAAAATGACGTTCCTCGTTCCAGTATGGGCCGCACAATTGCCCCAGAGATAGTGTTCCTTCTGCCGGCCAGTCTTTTGGAGTAACAGTGTTTTCCCACAAAGGCCGAAACACGCTGTCCCGAAGCCACAGATTCGCCGTGGCATCCGGGACCGGCGGCTCAACCCGGTATTTGAGGAACCCGCCGGAATCCACAGTTGCATCCAATGAAACATCCTTCGGCCACTTTTGGGGAATAGGCAGTTCGAACAACGGATCTCCCAGAATGCAGAATTGCTTTTGCGGCTCGAATGAGGGCCTTTCGGCCAGCGCAATCAGGCACGAGGCGACATAAGCCTTGCAAAGGTTCCTTATCCCGCGATGGAACACCGCATCGTGCATCCCCCGCGCCAGAGTCGAATGGTCCACCGGATATCCTCTGCCGGTCGCCGCCAGAACGCTGATCGCCCCGCCTGTCGGTCGGGTCAGCAGGTCTTCCGCAATGGAGATATTCCATTTCTCCTGTGCATAATCGAATGTCCCGGTCTGGCACGTAAAACCCCAGAACACTGTAAGCATATTCTTGTTCGTCAGACGCTTCGCCTCGCTGAATCTCGACCCGCCCGCGAAAAATACACGCTCCTGTGTCATCACATTCGGCGCGCCATGCCCAAAAAACTCCCACAGGACCGCGCCCCGGTTTAATGCCTCAATCACTGCGTTGGTCGCTTCGGGGCTGGTTTTGCACTTCAATTCTCTCCGCACGTCTTCCGGCAGGTAATAATTGTCCCGGAACGGGTAGTCGGCCACGCGAATTTCCGTCACCTCATACCCCGGCGGAAGCCAGGTCAAAGACACTTCGTCCATTCGATCTTCAAAGTCGTTATCGGTCAGAAGCAGTACACGGTTCATCCATTCCTGTGAGGCGGTTCGAGGATAATGGACGTTCCGGTCGATCATGACCTCCAGGTCTGTCGCCGAGCGGATCGGGTATCGCGCAACAAGCATCTCCGGCAGCGTATCGTCCGGTGTCAGGCAACCAAACCAGTTCTCGTCCGGGTAATCTTCCTCTCCGCGATAGGCCGGAAGGAAATTCGCAATCCCATTCTTGTATCGTCCCCAATGGTCCCAGGTTGCATCCCCGACCAGGAGAACGTAGCCGGGCCGATGATCGGGAGTCCGACGGTAAACCCAAGTGAGGTATTTCTTGATATTGTGCGGCGACATGCGCCCGTCGCCAAAAATAGCCTCGATCTCCTCAAGCGTTGCAATGTGCGGTTCGAATCCCCTTGCCCGATAATCCGCGCAAAGTGGGAGCAGATTCCGACTGAACCTCCGGGGCGTCACAATGATGACATCCACAGGTCCCTTCGGAACCAGCGGATGGTTCTCCGGCAACACGGCGGGCATGAATTCGCAGGTCTTTACCGGGGATACACGGGCCGGATCGAAGATGACCAATTCCTCGTTCGCCGATGCGTCTGTGACTATGGCCGCGCCGGGTTTCAGATATCGGCTGCTCCGCACGATTCCGTTCTCCGGTATGTGCCACAACATCGCATCCGATAATGCTTTGGACTGGATTCGGTATCGGCCCTGTTCCGGCTGGAACCGAACCGGGTCTCCCGCATAAAAAGCCTGACGCTCGAATTTGAATTCGATTCGATCCAGGTAAATGGCATATTCCTTCTCATCGGGCGGCGCAGTTCGAATTTCGAGCAGATTGGTTCCCGCCAAAAGGGAAGCCGATGCAATTCGCGCTGCCGCCGTAAGAAACGGCGCGGTTCCCTGTTCGATAATTGTCTCCAGCGAGGCCCCGTTTATCAGGAACGAAAACCCCCCGTCGGAGTTCTTGTAGAAATGCCGTTTCTGTAACAGTCGCGCCGAAACAGTCACATCGGAGACCAATCCCGCAAAGTCGGGGCACGCCATCGCGGCCGATTCATCGGGAAGTTTTTTCCAGATCCAATAATCCGCTTGGGCCTCATTCTGCTTGCCTTCGGGGAAATGGTCCAGATCCTCCTCCAGACGGCAAATCGTTCGAATGCTGTCCAACGGTGGAGAGCTGGAGCGTATCTCCGGCTCTCCATGAATCGTCTCGCCCTGCAATCCACACAGCCAATAGACCGACTCGCGCGAATAAGGCGATGTGGATTTCTTGGCCCAAAACAGGATTTCATCCCCTTGATCCAAAGTTCCCTCATACTTCGGTTCCCCCGCCTTGCTCCATATCATGCACGGGATCAATCTCCCTTCACTGAAAAGAGCGATATCCGTTGACTTTGTGCCGGGAGAGAGAAGGCTGGTCCAAAGATCGCTTCCCACACGAGCCGGTCCCTCTTCTACAAAACTCAAGCGAATCGAGGGCACACGCCGGTATTCGGGAACCGGCATCTCCGTTTCACTCTCGCCAGGTAATGCAAACCGCATGTCCGGATTCAACAGGCAGGTTTGCAGGATTTGCTCCATCGGGTCTTCCTGTTTCGGAGAGATTGTCTCGCCGGGTTCCCAGGAAACCCGCACCGTGCCGGTCACATATCGGATTCTCTCCTGAGCCGTCGCGCTGTATCCATACACAGGGACATTCAGAGAGGCTACCCGACAATCTCCCATCAGTCCCATCGTTCGAATCGAAACCTTCGGCGCGGAAATAACGCTTGTTGTCGCTTCCACACCGTATGCGACAACCTCCGGCTCTCCGACAGCTCCATGCGGCACAGAAATCAAAACCCGCTCCGACTGCTCCATGGAGCTCGGTGGAAACTCCCAGGACAACGCCATTCCTTCCGAGGTCGCTTCCGCAATTCGGATGTTCTCTGAAAGCAATGCGGGCAGGGAACCGGCTCCCGAAGTATGTAAAAACAAAAGAAAAATCGCAACTGTCAAAACCGCTCGAATTACAACCATTATTATCCTGATACCCCGTAGCGGACTTTCCTTTCTGTCCACCCCGCCCACCCGAATTCTCAAACCGTATCATCCGAGAGGATCCTGTCAAGCGCCAAGGGTTCACTTTGCGCGCCGTCAAGTCTATCTTAATTGTATCTCAACGGGGAAGGAAATCAGGTTTGTATGAAAATCCATGAATACCAGGGCAAGGAAGTCCTGAAACGATATGGCGTGCCGGTTCCCCGTGGGCAGGTCGCAAAAACCGCCGGGGAGGCCGAAAGGATTGCACGGGAGTTGGGCACAAAGGTTACGGTAATCAAAGCCCAAATCCATGCCGGAGGTCGCGGCAAAGCCGGCGGCGTGAGACTCGCCAAAAGTCCGGAGGAAGCGCGACAAATCGCCGAACACATGCTCGGTAGGACCCTCGTAACCCAGCAGACCGGCCCGGAAGGTAAGAAAGTCCTTCAGCTCCTTGTTGAGGAGGGTCTTGAAATTGAACGCGAACTTTATTTGGGCATGGTAATCGACCGGGCTACAGCACGGGTCGTTGTGATGGCCTCTGCGCAGGGCGGAATGGAAATCGAGGAGGTAGCCGCGCGGGACCCGGATGCGATCTTGAAAGTCTACGTCGACCCCGCCGTGGGATTGATGCCGTTCCAGGCCAATCAAATCGCCTTCGGTCTCGGTCTCGACGGACCGACGGTGAAATCGTGCGCAAAATTCGTCCGCAACCTGTATACGGCCTTTGTTGCCTGCGATGCCTCGCTCGCGGAGATCAATCCGCTTGTGATCACAGAAAACGGCGAGGTTCTGGCGCTGGATGCAAAAATCAACCTGGACGATAACGCTCTGTATCGCCACCCGGAATATGCCGACCTGAGAGACCTGAACGAAGAGGATCCGCTTGAAACCGAGGCGGCCAAAAACGGCCTGAGCTACATTAAACTGGACGGTGAAGTCGGTTGCATGGTCAATGGCGCGGGCCTCGCCATGGCGACCATGGACCTCATCCAACTGGCCGGGTCCATGCCCGCCAATTTCCTGGATGTTGGTGGAACGGCCGGCGCCGACCGTGTTGCCGCGGCGTTTCGGATTCTCATGTCGGACCGCCACGTTCGTGCTGTCCTGGTCAACATATTCGGCGGCATCGTCCGCTGTGACCGTGTGGCAAACGGCATCATCGAGGCCATGAAAACCGTCCAGGTCAACGTCCCTGTTGTCGTTCGTCTTCAGGGAACCAATGCCGCGGAAGCCCGACAGGTTCTCCAAACAGCCGATTTTCCGTTCCAGGTCGCCGATGAACTGGCCGAAGCCGCTCAGAAAGTCGTCGCCGCGCTGAGAAAGTAATTTCTCTACCATCTCGTAACCGTCGCACAGGGAGAGTCGATTGGACCATCAACTGTTTCGCGCCAACCTCAACATCCTTCACCAGGTCTACCCCGATCTGGCAAACAAACTGGAGTCCTTCGAATACGGAGCCTCCAAACGGTTTGTGATTACGCCGCATCCCGACCGGGGCTGGACCTGTATGGACCGCGAGGAAAATCCGGAACATGCCATTCACGGTCCCCAGGATCCCTGGGCACAGGTCGAAAACTACCTTCTTAATGTCGACCTGATTGAACCGGAACTCATCGTGATCTATCGCTGCGGCCTGGGGTACATGCCACAGTTAATTTATCCTCAGTTGCGCTCCGGTAGACGCGCCCAACGGCTACTGATTACCGAGGATCGCTGGGAGGTTCTTGCATCCTCTTTCTGGCTCCTGGACTGGACCGACATCCTTCGCTCCGACCGTGTGATTCTCCTGCACAGCGAGGAATCCGCGCAGTCCATTATGCAATTCTTTGTAACGAACCCGATCGGGATGCTCCCCGTTCTGACACTCATCCCCGGATGCAACATGAGCCAGACCGACCGGCAGGTCTTTTCCGCCCTGCGGGAACGGATGGGACAACTCGCAAACGAAGTCCGCGTCCAGACCCAGGGATTTCTCCATGAACTGAAACATTATTACGTGAAACGCAGAGAAAGCATCCGAAACGAAACGCCGGACCCTCCCCTCAAAGTCCTCTTTGTCGAACCGGAACATGATTATCTCGCCAAAAACATGATCGAAAGCCTTCGAGAAATGGGTTTCCGCTCCGACATGTACACGGGCAACATGCGGATGCTGCATTTTGTCAATCCCTGGCTCTGGCTCGTCTACACCGCTGAACATCACCCGGATATTCTCCTGTGGATGAATCGGAACTCCCTGTCCCCCCTTGGGAAACGATTTCTGGACGATCTTCCGATTACAAAGGCTATCTGGTACCTGGACAATCCCGAACGGGTCAAGGTCTCTATCGAGGAATTGGAGGCTACCGATATCGTATTCAGCTTCGATAAAAGTTACCTGCCTCTCTTGCGCGAGATGGGCGCCCATTCCGTTCATACGCTGCACAACGCCGCCGGGCTGCTTCCGAAAGTCCGCCTGGATAACAATCCCCCGCCGCGACAGGGACCGGAGGTCGGATTTGTCGGCGCTCTTGCGGCGCACCGCTTCCTCCCCGTCCGCCGTTTCTGGCTCGAACGCGACCACGAATATGTGACAATTCTTGATGATATCGTGGAGGACTATCTCGCCGATCCATCGAAAACACTTGCGTACCGCTACAAGAACTCACCTGCAATCGAACGGCTACCCTATTCCGGTTTCCCGGTTCTTTACCTGGAAGAACGCGCCACCTATCTCCGGCGGCTCCGTTTCCTGCAAGCCGTCAAAGATATGGAACTGAAGACTTATGGCGCACCGGAATGGGCGTCGCCCGAATACGCGAAAGATCTTGCGCCCTGCTACGCCGGGCACGCTCCCGATTACCATCGCGATCTGCCGCAACTGTACTATGATACGAACATTAACATTAACATCTTTCATGTTCAGTGTATCGACTCCCCCAATCCGCGTGTATTTGATGTTCTCGCCTGCGGGGGATTTCTGATTACCGAGTACCGTCCTTCGCTGGAGGAGTATTTCCAGGATGGCGTCGAACTCCGCTGGTTCAAGACAAAAGAGGAATTAGCGGAACTGGTTGCTTATTACCCCGAACATCCCGATGAACGGGAAGAGATCGCGCGTCGCGGGCAGAAAAAGGTTTTGGCCCATCACTTGGCGAAAAACCGCATGGAAACCATGATGAGTATCCTCTGGCCGGAACGAAAGAAATAGATTTCATAACATGTCTCGCCTCATCCCAGGGAGCCGTTTCCTTTCACTGTTACTGGGAGCGTTGTTTTTAACCGCCTGTCTTTCCTGTCGCACGGAAACAACCGCATCATCCAGAGTTCTGCCCCTGCTTTACCGTGGCCAGGTTGTTCCCGACGAACAGAATAGATTGTGTTTTGTTTATCGCGCCCATCCGATCAGGACGCAAAATCACGAATCCGTTACGATTATGATTAACACACTGCAATTCCACCAATGGAAATGCAGTTGGTTCATTGAACGCTCGGATCAGACGATACCATTGGATTCCTCAGAGCCGATCTCCTGCACGGAAGGCGACGTTCTTGGAGTGCGGCTTTCATACAGAGGCCCACTGGACCTTACAGAAACGGATTTGGAGAATTGCCGCCCACGATTCCTTGCGGTCAGAATCAATGGCGCACAACCGTCACCGCGAAAGCCGAACGTCGCGATTGTCCTTGTCGATGCCATGCGCCCGGATCATCTCCCCGGCGAGAAATACCCGGATATCCTCGCGCCACACCTGCAGAACATGCGCTTGTTGGGGACCGAGTTTACGAACTGGCATTCGACTTCCTCTTCTTCGCGGCCCGCTGTCGGCTCGATATTCACCGGTCTTTACCCGCGCGCTCATGGCGCAATTCGACACACAACCGCCGCTGCCTCCCTCTTTCCGGGAGTGAAAACTATTGCAGAGTGTTTTCGCGAGGAAGGCTACCGGACAGCTGCATTCCACTCCAACGCACAGATATCCGCGCAATTCGGCTTCGACCGTGGCTTTGATATCTATAAAGGACCTTTATGGGACCCGGATGTCATTATGGAATCGAACCGTTGGCTTTCATCCACAACTTCGCCGTTCTTTCTGTATGTTCATTTGATCCGGCTCCATGCTCCTTACCGGCCGACCGACTATTTCGATCATCTGTATAGAGGCATGACCGGCGATCCCGAACACGACCGGTACTGTTCCGAAATCACATTGAGCGATCAATCCATCGGCGAGTTCCTGCTGACGATGATTGAATGGGGATATTTTGACAATACGATATTCTGGTTCCTGTCGGATCACGGGGAGGAATTCGGAGAGCATGGCGGCCGCTATCATGGCTATGCGCTTTACGAGGAGAGTATTCGCACGCTGTCGATTCTTGTCCGTCCATCTGTTGCCCCGAGGGAGTCCGCGTGTGGGTTGATTACAAGTCACGTAGATGTGCTGCCGACGTTATGTTCTTTCGCACATGTGCCGATATCGTCGCCGGTTCAGGGAATGGACCTGTCCGGAGTGGTGGAAGGGAAGGAAACTGCCATGCAGGATCGGGCCATTTTCGCGCAATCCTACGGTGGCGAGGACTCGGATCCTCTCGTATCTGTACGCGATGCGGTAATATGGAATGGATGGAAATGGATCGCACCGGCGTATGGAACCCAGCGTGAATTGTACAACCTGATGGAGGACCCCGGGGAACGGAAGAATCTCTACGCAGACGATCACCCGGTCGCAACACAGTTGGATGCGAAACTCCGCGAGTTTGTAGGCGAATCGGACAAGATTGCGGAGAAGATGGGCCGCGCGGAGGCGTTGGCGGGTCATCCGGCAAGTTATTCCGACAAAGAATTAGAAAACCTGCGCCAACTCGGCTATATTCGTTAGTCCGGCTCGGCGTATCCCATCCGTTCCAATGGTGCGAGTTCCCCCGGATAAGTAACCCGAACAAGTGTCAGTCCGTGCGCAGGCGCGGTCTGGCCCGCGCGGGTTCGATCGCGACTCTTAAGGATGTCCTGTACGTCTTCGAGAGATAATGTTCCGAGGCCGACTTCAATTAGCGTTCCGACAATTGTTCTGACCATGTGGCGAAGAAAGGCATAGCCTTCAATCCAGAAATGGATGCAATGGCCTTCCTGCAAAAGCACGGCTCCGGTAATTCGTCTAACCGGGTTGCGTGCCTCGCAATGGGTACTGCGAAATGCACTGAAATCATGGACCCCGACGAAGACCCGCGTGGCCTCCTGCATCGCGGGGATATCGAGCGGCCTGTAAATACGGGCCGTTGTTCGCCGGATCAGCGGGTCGCGCCGGCGGGAATGGAGGATACTGTATCGGTATGTCCGCCTGCGGGCGTGTCGTCTGGCATCCCAATCCAGCGGCACATCCGAAACATCCGTTACGGTGACATCGTCGGGAAGATAATAATTGATTGCCCGATGCAGCGCCTCAGTAGTCAATTGCGTGTGCGAGAAAAACTGCGCCACCTGGTGTTCCGCGTGAACTCCGGCGTCGGTCCGCCCGGCAGCATGAACACGGGGAAGATCGGGCAGTATATGGCGAATGGCTTCAAGCAACACGCCCTCTACGGATCGCTGATTATCCTGCATCTGCCAGCCGCAAAAATCCGTTCCTTCGTAACGAAGGTCTAATCGAATGTTTCGCGGGGTCGTGTGTTCGTCGGGGGATGTCAATCGTTCGATGCTTTCTTTCGCTTGCGGAGTTCCGCCCATTCCTCAAGGCGTTTTTTGATTTTTGCTTCGTGCCCGCGATCCGTCGGCTCATAGAATACTTTGCCCTTCAGCTGTTCGGGGAGATCTTCCTGGAGCACGATGGCCTCATCGTCGTCGTGGGCGTACTGATATCCTTTGCCGTAGCCGAACTCTTTCATCAGGCGTGTCGGCGCGTTACGGATGTGCATCGGCACGGGCAGGTAGCCGTGATTCTTTACCGCCTGCATGGCCTCGCCGAATGCGCGATATACGCGGTTGCTCTTTGGCGCGCAGGAAACATACACAACGGCCTCGGCTAATGCGAGTTCCCCTTCGGGTGTTCCCAGGAAATGGTAGGAATCCTTCGCGGCGAGCGTAACAAGGAGCGCCATCGGATCGGCTAACCCGACATCCTCCGATGCGAAACGCACAATCCGCCTTGCAAGATACAGCGGGTCTTCGCCGCCTTCCAGCATTCGCGCCAGCCAGTATAGCGCAGCCTGCGGATCGCTGTCCCGCATACTCTTATGCAGCGCAGAAATTAAGTTGTAGTGTTCCTCGCCGGACTTGTCGTAGAGAATCCGTTTAGCCTGCAAGGCTTCCCCGCAGACTTTCCGGGTAATGATTCGTTCGTCCGGCGGTCGGCGGCGCAGATACACGGCGGTCTGCTGCAAGTAGTTGAGCGCGGTCCGCGCGTCGCCATGGGAAGCGCGGGCGATGATTTCCAGGGATTCCGCGTCGGCGGACTGCACAGCCCCGTCGGATTGAAGGATCGCAAGGCCGCGTTCCAGGATCGTCACCAGATCTCTTTCGCCAAGGCCGTCCAGTTTGAAGACGGTGACACGGGATAGCAGCGGCCCGACTACCTCGAAGGACGGATTCTCCGTGGTGGCTCCGATCAGATCGACCAGGCCGGATTCGACGTGCGGAAGCAGCGCGTCCTGCTGGGATTTGTTCCAGCGGTGGATTTCATCAATAAACAGCACCGTCCGTTTACCCCGCGCCTGGTTCCGTTTGGCCTTCTCGACAATGGTCCGAAGATCCTTAACCCCCGACTCAGTCGCGGAAAGTTGAAGGAATTCGGCGCGGGTGACACCGGCGATAACTCGCGCCAGTGTCGTCTTCCCGCTCCCGGGGGGTCCCCATAGAATCATGGAGGGGATACGGTCAATCTCCACCGCCTGCCGCAGCGGTTTGCCGGGGCCGAGAAGCTCGTTCTGCCCGACAATCTCATCCAGCGTAACCGGCCGCGCCCGCTCGGCAAGTGGAATGCGCTCTTTCGGCATGGGCACAGGAGTCGGCTCCGCCGTTTCGGGTTCATGCTCAAATAGCGCGCCTTGGGAGGATTCTTCATTCATGGAACTGATCGCCTGATCCCTGCCGATTTTCTGCGAGACGATGATACACTTCGTTCGTTGATTATCTTGACGGAACCGGGCAAATCCGCCAAGTGGCGGCCAGGCCCCAGCCTGTTTGGGAGTTTGTGCATGAAAACCGTTTTATCCGTACTTCTTTGCGCAATCATCCTGGTCGGCATATCCCTTGCGCCAGGGGCACAGTCACTTCTGGTCCCGATGGATTCATCCCAGAAAAACCACCTGAAGGCGTATGGATTAACCTACTGGGCTTTGCAGGAGCCGCGACGATTCAAGGCAGACTGGCTGCTGAATTATCGCGGCGGCTCGTTTCTGATCCACGAGGTGGACCAGTCTGCCGAGAAAGCCGCGCTGATGGGAGTCTCCTGTCAGCCGGTCGGTCCGAGCGAAATCGCCGAGATTTATCAGACCATCGAGCGGGAGAACATGGACCGCATCCTTCTCGAAAAGGCCCCCAAAATCGCAGTGTATACGCCTCCCAGCGCCGAACCGTGGGATGATGCGGTAACCCTGGCGCTGACTTATGCCGAAATCCCCTACGAGACCCTCTGGGATGAGGAGGTCTTGCTCGGACGTCTCCCGAATTATGACTGGCTGCACCTGCACCATGAGGACTTCACAGGCCAGTACGGCAAATTTTATCGCACGTATCGCAATGCGCCCTGGTATATCGAACAGGTCAAAACTTTCGAGGCCACCGCGCGCGCCGCCGGATTCCAGTCTGTTCAGGAACATAAGGCCGCCGTGGCCGCGAGAGTGGTTGAATACGTGGCTCAAGGCGGATTCCTGTTCGCCATGTGTGCCGCCACCGATACCCTGGATATCGCCCGCGCTGCCACAGGCCTGGATATTGTTGCGCCGGAAATCGACGGCGATGGCCTCACCCCGGGATTTCAGGATAAGTTGGATTTCACAAAAACACTCGCTTTTGAAAACTTCCAGCTGGTCACCGATCCCAATATCTACGAATTTTCAGATATCGACACCAGCAATGCGCCCGTCACACCCGGATCGCGTTACACCGCCGAGCAGTTCACTCTGTTTGAGTTCTCCGCAAAATTCGATCCCGTCCCGACCATGCTGACCCAGGATCATGTCGCCCAAGTCCATGATTTTCTCGGCCAGACCAGCGCTTTCCGAAAAGAAAAAATCAAACCCAGTGTTATCATCCTGGGCGAATTCCCCGGACAGAATGTGGCCAAATACATTCATGGCGTGTATGGGCAAGGAACGTTCACTTTCCTGGCGGGCCATGACCCCGAGGACAGGGAGCATCTGGTCGGCGAGCAGGCCACCGATCTGGCTCAATACCCCAATTCCCCGGGCTATCGCCTCATTCTCAACAACATCCTGTTCCCGGCAGCGAAGAAAAAAGAGCGGAAAACCTGAGGCATTTCTATCTTTTTGTCTGTGCCTGTTTGTCTTTGTTCATGTCTGTCTGTGTTTCCACTCGCTTGTCCGCCGTTAAAAATCTTCCCGCATTGTCCACGGGTCACCCGTCAACGGATGGAAATCAGGTTGTCATCCGCAGGCGGATAACCTGCCTCGTCGAGCATCCGGCTGAGTTCCATGGTGGGAAGCCCGATGATGTTATGATACGAACCTTTCACTTGGGTCACAAATCGTTTTGCCTCTCCCTGGATGGCGTAGGCTCCCGCCTTGTCCATCGGTTCGCCTCCGGAAACATACTCCGCGATCTCATCCGCTGAAAGCGCGCGAAAACAAACCTCGGATCGAACAACCCTCACACGCTCCACGGTTCGATCCAGACAGACCAGCGCCAACCCCGTCCACACCTCATGCCATCGACCCGACAGCCCGGCAAGCATGGCCTCCGCATCCCGCGCCGAACGCGGTTTCCCCAGGATACGATCATCCACCGAGACCGCCGTATCCGCCCCGATCACCAGATGATCCGGGTACAATGCGGCCACCCGCAAGGCCTTCTCCAGCGCAATCCGAGCCACATAACTGTTCGGCAGCTCATCAAGTATCGGCAGCTCCGCCAGGTTGCCTGGGACAACATGAAAGTCCAGCCCCATTTTCTGCATCAACTCGGATCGGCGGGGGGACTCGCTGGCCAAAATCAATCCTTTATACATGGACAAGGAACTCGGTCTCCTTTCAGCGACGCCATCGTTGCAAAAACACCGCCGCAATAATGATAGCGCCTTTCAGAACGTATTGGACATTGGAGTCCACATTCTGCAGGTTCAGCACGTTGATAATGATCCCGATAATCAGCGCACCCGCCAGGGTGTCGATCACACGCCCCACTCCTCCCGCCAGGCTGGTTCCCCCGATCACCGCCGCCGCAATTGCGTCCAACTCGTAGGCCAGCCCATCGCTGGCCGGATTCCCCTGAACCAGCTGGGCACATTGGATAATCCCGCCCAGCGCCGAGAGCAGTCCCGAGAGGGCATAAGTCACAATGATGGTGAATCCCACATTGATCCCCGCCAGCCGCGCCGCTTCCTGGTTGCCCCCGATGGCATAGACATTTCGCCCGTAACGGGTCTTGCTCAGAAGGATATGAAACACCCCCACGACCACAAGGAATAGAATCGCCTGGGCGGGGATTGGAATAAACCAGAGATCGAATCGGTATGCGATCCACGCAAATGCGGGGTCTGCGCCGTCCGGACCATACCCGATCGGCTGACTGGGACCCCCCGTAATAAGCCGCGCCGCTCCACGAATTGCGATCATCAATGCAAGGGTCGCCACAAACGGTTGGAATCGCCCCCATGTAATCAACAAGCCCGCCAGCACGCCAAAAGATATCCCCGGCAGGAGCGTCAGAAAAATCGTCGGTATCGCCGACATGTGCCGTTGCATCAGCAGCACCGCCGCCATCGTGGAGGCAAACGCCAGGATCGCTCCGACCGATAGATCGATTCCCCCCGTAATAATCACCAGCGTCATCCCGACCGCCAGAATCCCCTTCACCGAAACCATCCGCACAATTTCCGTGAGGTTGGATGGGTCCAGGAATACCACTTCTCCCCGACGAATCGGAGAACAGACACACGCGGCCACAAATACCAGCAGCAAAACCGGCCACGGACCGGACAACCGCCGGATCCATTCTTGTCTCATTTTGTCAGGCTTCTCCCTGACTCAGGGTGGGGGCAAACCCTAAACCCTCTTTGATATAGGATGGGGTCAACTCCTGAACCGTATTTGACGCAGGATGGCGTCAACCTTGTCTGCGCGCTACCCCCCCCTCTCCATTCTTGGAGAGGGGGCCGGGGGGTGAGGACATCCTAAATCCCCCCAAGCTCCTGCAACGCCTCACGCGCATCCTCGGCATACTCGCTGTCCGGGTAATTGGTCAAAAGAGCCTTGTATTCCCGAATGGCGCTGGAATTATCCTTGAGATATCGATGATAGATCTTCGCTATCCGATACTGCGCTTCGGGAGCATACTGGGAGGCAGGCCACTCCTCAATGATCTTGCGAAATTCCCCGATCACCCTCTGGAAATAAGCCGGCTGGTCCCTGCGGCGTGTCTCGAAAATCGCAACGTGCTGCAATTCCATGGCAACTTTGTATTGCACGATGGCATCCAGGCCCCCGCCCGCCGCGGCCTCATCCAGCTTGGTCCGCTGTGTGGAAAGGTCCTGTCTTTGCTGTTCGATGATCTGTTGCTGCTGCTGGATGGTCTCCGCCTGCTTCTGAATAGCCGCCCGCAACTCGTCGATCTGGGTCTGCTGGGTCTTTATTGTCTGAAGAATCTCGTTCAGCGTCGCCTGAACGTCCAGGTCCTGCCCGAATGTCGGCGGGGCAAGCCAGATCGAAATCGCCATGATAACCAGGCCGGTGGGTCGCAAAAACCTGCTTAGGTATTCCCCGCGAAATGTGTGTTGTTTCACCTTTGGATCTCCGTTATTCTCTTGGTTTGTCCCGCCTGCAATAAATACCCCGCCCCGCCGTGTGGAGGGGATTTCAAAGCACTGTCTCAACAAGTGGGCGCCCTGTGGAAAACCGCATACTCTTCCCCTGCATGAGGGGCCTGAGACTCGCTTTCCAGGAAGGACTCCCGTGGAACTTCCATCGCCTCGAAATTTCCCAACCATCACGAACGGCGCAGGGATTTTAATACATTCTATCCGAACTCTCTGGAAACTCAATTTACCAGACCCGATTCCAATGCGCAATCTCTCTCCGGCGCCGGCCTCGATGCGCAGAGGGAACATCATTCGTTGAAATGACGACCGGAGAGGATGCGCTCGAATGTCGTCTGGTCCAGGACACTTTCGATGGAATGTCGCACATCATCCCAGATATAATTGATCGGGCAGGTTCTCGCGCGGGGACATCGGGGATGTCCGCTGGAGATTTCGCACCGAAACGGAAGAATCGGACCGTCAATCTGCCGAATCACCTGCCCCACCGAAATATCTTTCGGATGGCAGGTGAGCATGTATCCGCCGCCCGCTCCCCGTCGGCTCTCAATGAATCCGGCCTTTTTCAATTCCTGAAGAATCTGCACCAGAAACGGGTGCGGAATGTCCTGGTTGTGCGCGATCGCATCAATCGTAAGGACCTCATCCGATTCGTACTTCTTGGCCAATTCATAAATAGCCAGCAGCGCATATTCACCTTTTGCAGACACACGCATCGTCTTGTTTCCGAATCCGATGTTTATGATCTTTTTGATAAACTTACCCCCGGTTTCGCAAAGCGTCAATGGGAAAGAGCAGGAATCAATTTCGCCCGACCTGATCTTTGTCCGAATCCTGGGATTGCCAAATGCTCGTTCTGATCCCATAATATCTGCAAGTTCGCAGTTGTGGCGATATATATGCCGTCGGCGGCGGATACGGATGATGGTGGGAACAGTGCAAGGTTCTTTTACTTTCTCACGGAGTCTGCTCCGCCCGCTCTGTTCATATAGAAACCTATTATGTTCCGCAACATCGGTTCCATATCGGAGGATCTTACATCCGGATTGGAGGCCCTCCGCAAACACATCGAGTCCGCCGACTCGACCGATGACCGTACCTGTCCGCTGTGTGATGGTTACGGCAATATCATCGATGAGAAGGGCGCTCGCCCGTGCCGTTGTGTGCTGAGCCTTCGTCATAGAGAGTTGCTGACCAGCGCCCGCATCCCTCCCCACTATCGCAAAAAGGATCTGGATAACTTCCAGGCGTATAATCCTCAATTAAAAGCGTGCCTGGTTACCGCGAGGGAATACGTTCAAAACTATTCTCCCGACAACAACCGGGGACTGTATCTCTATGGCGGACCCGGACTCGGAAAGACCCATCTTGCCATCGCTATCCTGAAAGGACTTCTCCTGCGGGGATTCGATGGCGTTTTCTATAACTTGACAGATCTCTTTGATCAGCTGCGCACTTCCATCGCCGATGATACCGGGGGAATTGGCGATCTTATGCGGGATCTGGACCGAGACATCCTGGTTCTCGACGATGTGACTATTCCGAAACAAACCGCCTGGGTCAGCGACAGACTGTATGCATTCGTCAATTCCCGTTACCAGAACAACAAAACCCTGATTATCACCACCAACCTGGACCCCAAGGAGCTCACGCTTCGCCTGGGGGATGTGTTTGCCTCCCGCATTTGCGCCATGTGCCGCCAGATCGAACTGAAAGGGGATGATTACCGCGCCCGGATGGAACGCTCCGGCAAATCCACCTGGCCCTGATCTCTCACCAGTCTGTTCTTTCCCAGTCTCTTTATTGGTGTTACCTGTGCCATTCGTCCTATTCTTCTTTCTTCCTCTCTCTGGATTCACCCTCTCAAACCGGCTACACTCGCACCGCAATGAAAGCAATTTACCTGGATCACAATGCAACCACTCCGCTCGATCCTCGCGTCCTGGATGCGATGATGCCCTACCTGCGGGAGGAGTATGGTAATCCGTCCTGCCGGTACGGTCCCGGGGTCAATGCCGCTTATGCCGTCGAACGGGCGCGTCTCCAGGTGGCGAAACTGATCGGCGCGAAACCGGGGGAAATCATCTTCACCAGCGGCGGCACGGAATCCAACAACCTTGCTCTCCGAGGCGCTGTGCGATCGATGGGCCGGAAGCATATCGTTACCACATCCGTTGAGCATCCCGCTGTCCTGAATACCTGCAAAGACCTGGAACATTATGAGAACTGCACCCTCAGCATCCTGCCTGTCGATGCGGAAGGGCGAATCGCTCCTCACAAAGTCATCCGGGCCGTTACCGCTCGGACTGCCGTGGTCAGCGTAATGACCGCCAACAATGAAATCGGTACGATCCAGCCCATCGCCGAAATCGGATCTCTCTTGCAGAAAGAGGATGTCCTTTTTCACACCGATGCGGTTCAGGCGTTTGGGCGTATTCCGCTGAACGTGGTGAACTTGCATGTGGACCTGTTGTCTCTGTCCGGGCACAAGATATTCGGTCCCAAGGGGATCGGCGCGCTGTATATCCGCGAAGGAGTTTCTCTTCGACCTCAAATCACCGGCGGGGAACAGGAATTCGGCTTGCGCGGCGGAACCCCCAATGTGCCCGCAATTGCCGGATTGGGTATGGCGGCGGAACTGGCGCGGCTTGAAATGGATAACCGCTCGGTCAGGATCACCTCGCTCGCTGAACAGCTCCGGGACCGCCTGCTCAGCGCGATCCCCGGCCTTCTCATCAATAGCCCGCCTCGGGATTGCCTGCCGGGAACGTTGAACATCTCCATCCCGGGAGTCTCCGCGCCCCGCTTGGTCGAAAGTCTGGATCGCGAGGGAATCTGTGTGTCCAGCGGATGTGCCTGTTCCGAGGGCAAGCGGGGGCCATCCCAGGTTGTCTTGGCTGTCACCGGCGACCCTGACCGGGCTATGTCTTGCATTCGGTTCTCCATCGGACCCGAAAACACAATGGACGAAATCAACCACGTCGCCCTCACTCTCCCCAAACTCCTTTCCCACCCCACACCCTGAAATACCGTCTGTCTTCTTTTACATTCCTTCCTTCCTTCCATTTTATCTTCCTTATTCCTTTAATTTTCAATGTTTAATTCTCAATTCTCTTCCTGCCGGCTTCCTATCGCGGTAAACTATACTATGGTAAATATAAGTGGATCGTATTTTTCGGGTCTTGCGTCCCAGCGGGAACAAGTCCCGCAAAGAAGGAGTCCGACAATGATTCAACCTCCCGGGCCGTGGGAACTGATGGTAATTCTCCTTATCGTGATGGTGGTTTTCGGCGCGAAACGTCTCCCTGAAATCGGCAAGGGTCTGGGCAAGGGTATCCGGGAGTTTAAAAAATCCTTGCGTGAGATCTCGGAAGACGAAAAAGACGAGAATTCCCAGATCGAAGAACCGAAGTAATTCTCCGGCAATTTAACTTGCAGATATGCAGCCGCCTCCCATCCCGGCGAGGCGGTTGTTTCTTTGTATCGGGGTTCTTCGACGACCTCCCCCCATCCCTCCCCGCTCTTGGAGCGCGGGCCGGGGGGCGAGGACACCCCTCGCCCGCTCCCATCCTCTTGCTACTCTCCGGCCTATGTATGAAAATACTCCTTCACCCCATCTCGACCGGGAGAAACTCTCATGGCCTCTCTTCTGGATTTGATTTCCTGCGCCGCTCTCTGCATTACCGCAGGCGCTCTCTGCGTCTCCGCCACAGACCTGGAAAAGATCGACCCCGAAATGCTGTTTCAATATCAATGGGACCTTGTTCAGAAGGCAGATAACATGCGCCGCGAGAAACTCGCACAGATCCAAACCGTCCCGCAGTGGGAGGCCCGAAAGCAGTACGTCCGGGAAAAGATCATGGAAATGATCGGCGCGTTCCCGGAACGCACACCCCTCAATGCGCGTGTCGTGGGGCGGCTCGACCATGAGGATTACCAAGTCGAAATGGTGATTTACGAAAGCCGACCGAGTTTCTACGTCACCGCCAACTTGTATCTCCCCAAAAACCGCCCGTTCCCCGCGCCCGCCGTTCTGTTTGCCTGCGGGCATTATCCCGAAGCCAAGGCGGCTGAGAATTACCAACGCTGCTGCATCGGTCTGGTAAAAAAGGGATATGTTGTCCTCAGCTTTGATCCGCTGGGGCAGGGGGAACGGTTCCAGCATTGGGAGATTGACTTGCACAAGTCTCCGACAGGCCCTACCGTTTTCGAACACTCAAAACTCGGAAATGTTTGCATCCTTCTGGGATTCAACCTCGCCAACTATTTCATCTGGGATGGAATCCGCAGCCTGGATTATCTGCTGTCACGCCCGGAGGTGGACCCGACACGAATCGGCGCCGCAGGCAATTCCGGCGGCGGCACACAGACTACCTATATCGCCTCTCTGGATAACCGTGTCACCGTCGCAGTCCCTGATTGCTATATCACCACGCTGAAACACCGAATCGAAACCCGCCAGGGCGCGGATGATGAACAGAACTTCAATCCCTGTTTCGTCTATGGCATTGACCACTTCGATCTCCTGAGCCTGCGCGCTCCGAAACCGATTCAGATCAACGCGGCTATCGAAGATTTCTTCCCGCTGGCGGGCGCTCGACAGACCGCCCAGGACCTGAAAAATCTTTATGGATTTTATGATGCTGCCGAACGGGTGAACATTGCGGAACTCCCCGGCCCCCATGCTTATGACAAGCCGCATCGTGAGGCGACATACACCTGGATGAACCGCTGGCTCGGAAATGAAGCCGCCGGAGATACCGAACCCGAAATCGAAATCGACAACGAATGGCTCCTGCGATGCACCGTAAGCGGCCAGGTGGTGGAATCCCTGGGTGGCGAGACCGTTTATACTCTCAATAAGGCTTTCTATCGGAAACACGGGTATGACCGTCCGGTTCCATCTTCATCACCCGAGTTGGAAAAATGGCTCGACATCCTTCGTGCGGATGTCCGCAGGCTCCTCGCCCTGCCTCCCGCAACCGGCACGCCGCGCCTCTTCCGCTCGGAACCCTCAACAACCGATTTCGGCACACAAACCCGGCTGGTTTTTGAGAGCGAACAGGGAATTGCGGTTCCCGGATGGCTGCTTATGCCGGAGAAACCTTCGAAGGGAATTGTAATCCTGGTCTTCGAGGACGGCAAAGATGCCCATCTCAACGATGAGTATGTGCAGAAATCCTTGGCAGACGGTACTGCGATATACCTGATCGACCCGCGAGGCATGGGGGAAACTATGTCCAAATTCGGCGATGCCGAGAAATACTACGACTACTTCCGGGAAGAACAGAACCTGGCGTACACCGCGTTCATGTTGGGGAGGCCCTTGCTGGGTGAGCGCGTATGGGATGTCCTGCAAGCCGTCGAGGTCGCCGCAACATTACCGGAGCGGAACGGCGGACGGATCGCCTTGCAAGGGCAGGGAAGCGCCGCGCTCCTGGCTCTGTTCGCGGGTGCATTCGATGAACGAGTCAGCAAAACCACCTGCTGCGATATGCTTGTTTCATACAAATCCCTCGTGATGAATAAGTATTTCCGCTGGCATTCCGCGTGCCTGATCCCGGGCGTCTTGCGCTCGTTCGACCTTCCCCTGGTCGCCGTGCTGGTTGCTCCGCGCGCGCTGCTCCTGGATAACACAGTGGATGAAATGAAACGACCGATACCTGCCACCAAAGTCCGCGAAATCTATCAGCCTGCCGAGGCCGTCTACCGTATGCGCGGCCACATCCGCTCCTTTAGCATACACGGCCCGGCAATGTAGATCTAATCCGCGCCCGTGTTTTTGCACAGATGAGACTTGCCAATATCGTCATTCCGGCGCAAGCCGGAATCCAGGGAATCCGTGCCCTTGCACGTCCTGGTCTCTTTTTCGTGGCTTCGTGCGGTTTCGTGATTTCGTGATTCTTTCCCTCCACCTTTCCTTGACACAAATGTCTTCCATCGCTATATTTTCTCTAATCATGAACGCGATCACTCTTCTTCCCAACGGTATGGTTCTTGGCGTCGCTCTTGTCGTCGTAGTAGCGACGCATACGCCCATGGCCGTGGGGAGGTAGAGCTCGAACAAAAAAAATCCCCGAAGGCCGTGGGCGGCGAAAGCGCCCACGGCCTTTTCTTTTTCGGGAGACTGCCTATCTCACGCAGGGATTGGAGGTACACCATGACCGGCAAGCCGCAAGATAAAACGGAACCCGCCGCACCACCCGCAATCTCAAACGAACCACGGGCCACGCTCGGCGCGCAAATTGTCATTGACGCCCTCGAACAGGAGGGAACCGAAGTCGCATTCGGATTCCCGGGTGGCGCCATCATTGATGTGTTCGACATGCTCAACCGATCCGAGAAAATCCGCTTCGTTCTCGTTCGGCATGAGCAGGGGGCCATGCACATGGCGGAAGGGTATGCCCGCTCCACGGGCAAGGTCGGCGTTGTCCTTGTCACCTCCGGTCCCGGCGCAACAAACACCGTCACCGGACTCGCCGATGCCTATATGGATTCCATTCCTCTCGTGGTGATCTCCGGACAGGTCGCCACGCCGCTCATCGGCAATGATGCTTTCCAGGAGGCCGATGTCGTCGGAATTACACGTCCCGTTACCAAGCACAACTATCTCGTCAAAAACGTCCGGGAACTGCCCCAGATTCTCCGGAATGCCTTCCATATCGCCCGGACCGGCAGGCCCGGCCCCGTCGTCGTGGATATCCCCAAGGATATCCAGAAAGCCACATTGGAACACGGTGTCTACCCCGATGAACCCCTCCTGCCGGGATACCATGTCCGGACCTCCGCACCCATTGAGAAGGTCAAACAGGCCTGGGATCTCATCAAGCGTTCCAAGCGTCCCCTGATTTACGCAGGGGGTGGCGTGATTAACGCCGATGCTGCCGATGAACTGTTCCAGTTCGCCACACGCGCCAATATACCTGTCACCACCACACTGATGGGACTGGGCGCATTCCCCGAAACGCATCCCCTGTCCCTGCTCATGCTGGGGATGCACGGGACGGTGTACGCCAACAAGGCCGTCCAGACGTGCGATGTCCTCATTGCCATCGGCTCCCGTTTCGATGACCGTGTGACCGGCAAGATCAGCGAGTTTGCCCCTAATGCGAAAATCATCCACGCCGATATCGACCCCTCGTCCATCAGCAAGAATGTCGAGGTCGATGTCGATCTGGTCGGCGATGCCAAAAACATCCTGCGCGACCTGAATAAGTTGGCCGATCGTTGCGATACCGACGAATGGGTCGAACTGATCACCCAGTGGAAAAACCAATATCCGTTGCGCTACAACCACTGCGGCGATGAGGAAATCAAACCGCAGTACCTCATCGAACAGGTGTGCCGACTGGCCCCTGATGATGCCATCATCGCCAGCGAGGTGGGCCAGCATCAGATGTGGACCGCTCAATACTATACGTTTACCCGCCCGCGCTGCTGGCTGACCTCCGGCGGACTCGGCACAATGGGCTACGGGTTCCCGGCGGCTATCGGCGCTCAGGTGGCGCATCCGGGACGCCTGGTGATCGACATCGCAGGCGATGGCTCCATTCAGATGAATATCCAGGAAATGGCCACCGCCGTGTACAACAACCTGCCTGTGAAAGTTGTTATCGTAAACAACGGCTGGCTGGGTATGGTGCGCCAGTGGCAGGACCTCTTCTATCAAAAGAACTATTCCGCCACCGAACTTGTCCGACCTCGCCCCGCAAAAGATCCGTCCTCCTATGGTTCATGGGAGGGACAGGATTATCGCCCCAACTTCGCCGAATTGGCCCGAGCCTATGGGGCTTGGGGAAAACGCGTCACCAAACGCTCCGAGCTGGAACCTGCTCTGAAAGAGGCGTTCTCCAACGACCAGCTGTGCCTCATTGATGTGTGGGTCACACGGGAGGAGAACGTGTATCCCATGGTCCCCGCAGGGGCGTCGCTCAACCAAATGCTCGAAGGAATGGCGTGACATCCGATAGGAGGAAATCATGGCGACTAACGCAAATAACGGCAATCAGGAATTCATTCGGCATATCTTCTTTGTTCTCGTGGAAAACCGCTCCGGCGTTCTGGCGCGCGTCGCCGGGCTGTTCTCTGCCCGCGGTTACAACATCGAAAGCCTCTCCGTGGCTGAAACCGAGAACCCCCAGGTCTCTCGTATGACCATCGTCGTCCCCGGCGACCGGAACATTATGAGCCAAGTCCGCAAACAACTCAGCAAACTGGTCGATACCCTGGAGGTCCATGACTTCTCCGTCGAGGACCGGGATATCGTGGATCGCGAAATGATCCTGGTCAAAGTGTCGGCGGATGATGGGACCAAGCGCACCCAGATTCTCCAGATCGCCAATGTCTATCGGGCCAAGATCGTCAACCTGTCCGAACAATCCATGATCGTGGAGGCCACCGGCAACCAGGGCAAGATTCACGCGCTTCTTCAATGCCTTGAACCCTACGGCATCCTGGAGGTCGCTCGCTCCGGGCGGGTCGCCATGGCACGCGGAATCAGCGAGAAAACTTGAAAATGAACCCGATCGAGGCAGCAATTGCAGGGTGGGCTGAAGCCCGTCTGCGGGCTGGCCCACCACACAGATTCATGGCAGGACAGGCGTCCCTGCCTGTCGGCACTTTCGTCCCTGCCCACGTCCACTCTGTCTGCCCTATTCCTCCATTTACCTAGCCCCTCCACTTTCTTCAATTTTTAATTCTTAATTCGCACCCCTCCCCCCAACATGGCCCGAAAGTCCAGGTTCTGATATAGTAAATAGAATTCCTTTACGACATCAATTTCAACATGAGGAGAATCGCTATGGTAACTGTGTACTACGATAAAGACGCCAATCTGGATGTGCTCAAGGGCAAGAAAATCGGGATCATCGGCTATGGCAGCCAGGGCCATTCCCACGCCCAAAACCTGCGGGACAGCGGCCTGGATGTCATCATCGCGGAGGTTCCGGGACCGAATTACGATCTCGCCGTCTCCCACAAATTCAAACCCATGACCGCGGCCGAGTTGACCCAAAAGGCCGATCTCATCACCATGACCGTCCCGGATCAACTCCAGGCAATGGTGTATGACTCCGAAATCAAAGCCAATCTCCGCGATGGGCAAACCCTTCTTTTCGCCCATGGATTCAACATCCACTACGGTCAGATTGTGCCTCCAAAAACCATTGATGTCATTATGGTGGCTCCCAAGGGGCCGGGGCATCTTCTCCGCAAAACCTTTGTGGAAGAGAGTGGCGTGCCCTGCCTCATCGCCGTTCACCAGGATGCTTCCGGTAAAGCCAAAGACAAGGCCCTCGCGTATGCGAAGGGTATCGGCGGAACCCGCGCCGGTGTCATCGAAACCTCATTCGCCGAGGAAACGGAAACGGACCTGTTCGGCGAGCAGGTGGTCCTCTGCGGCGGGCTGACTGCACTGATCAAGGCCGGATTCGAAACCCTCGTTGAGGCAGGCTACCAGCCCGAAATGGCCTACTTCGAATGCCTCCATGAGACCAAGCTGATCGTCGATCTGATCTACGAGGCCGGAATTACCGGAATGCGCTACTCCGTCTCCGATACCGCCGAGTATGGCGACCTGACACGCGGACCCCGCATCGTTACCGAGGAAACCCGCAAGGAAATGCGCAAAATCCTCAAGGAAATCCAGACCGGCGAATTCGCACGCGAGTGGATCCTCGAAAACCAGGCCAAGCGCCCTGTATTCAACGCCTTGCGTCGCAAAGATGCCGTCTCCCAGCTGGAGAAAGTCGGCAAAATGCTGCGCGGCATGATGCCTTTCATTAAGAAAAAGGGCGCTGCCCTGGGTGAGGTCAAAGAACTCGGATAATAGCGCCATCGCCGCACAGAGAGGCCTGTCCCACCAGTAGGCCAGGCGTCTCTGCCTGGCAAGGCACGGGTTCCCATCCGCTGTCATCGCGAATCCCAGCCCGGAGTCCGCGAAGGGCGGCGACGTGGCGATCTCAGGCTTGCTGAAATTCCTCACATTCGTTCGGAATGACAATAGGTCTGTCATTTCGATTCCTTCCCTGTCATTTCGACCGAAGGGAGAAATCTCATTCAAGCACCCAGTCTGTCGATGGGCGAGCTTTCTCAGGCAGAGCAGCCAGGAGTCTGCGAGTTCTCTGCTCGTCCTGCATTTTTCCAGGCTCCGGCTTGCTGCGCTCTGTGCGCTATGATAGCTTGATCTCCCGTGGGTTATTCAAGTTTTCCCAAGTCTTTTTCGAATAGAGGAGGATCGGAGTATGTCCGGCCACTCAAAATGGAGTACCATCAAGCATAAAAAAGCGAAGATGGATGCTCAGCGCGGTAAAATCTTCACCAAACTAATCAAGGAAATCACCGTCGCGGCACGGTCCGGCGGCGGTGACCTGGATGGTAATCCCCGACTTCGCACTGCGGTCGCTGCGGCCAGGGCCGCTAACATGCCTGCCGCCAACGTCGAGAAAGCCATCAAAAAAGGAACCGGCGAACTGGAAGGCGTGACCTACGAGGAGGTCACTTATGAGGGGTATGGACCGGGCGGCGTCGCCATCTATGTCGAGTGTGTAACCGACAACCGGAACCGCACAACCGCCGAAATCCGCCACCTGTTCTCCAAGTATGGCGGCAATCTCGGCGCATCCGGCTGTGTCTCCCACATGTTTCATCGTCGAGGATTGATTTCTCTCAGCAAATCCGCAATCAAAAATGAGGATGCCTTCATGGAGGCCATCCTGGAAGCCGGCGCGGAGGATGTCAAAGAAGAGGGCGACACCATGGAGGTCATCACCAGCGTCGCCGACTTCGAGTCCGTTAAAGAGGCAGTCGCCGCTCTCGGAATTACGCCGGAAGTTGCCGAACTGACACGTATCCCATCCAACACGGTCAAACTCGAAGGCAAAGCGGCCGAAACCATGCTCAAACTCATGGAGTTCATCGAGGATCACGATGATGTTCAGAATGTCTACGCGAACTTCGATATTCCCGATGAGGTCATGGCTGCCGCTCAGGCGTGATCGTTCTCCTCTCCTGTCGCAAACCGAAACGGGGCGCTCCCTCACCAGGACGCCCCGTTTCTTATTCGCCTTCCTCTCCCCCGTCTCTTTTCTTTCATTCTTAATTTTTAATTTTTTCCCCCTCTCCCTTCCCTTCGACGTTCGGTTTCCCTAAAATATCTTCCATGAGTGAACTTCAGGACGTCTCCCCTGTTACGCAGGATTATTTAGAGGCTATTTACCGCCTCCAGTTGCAGAAACGGGTCATCCGAGTCCGAGACATCGCCGGTGAACTGGGGCTGAAAGCCCCCACTGTCTCCGAAAACCTTCGTTTGCTCGCCGAACGCGGTCTTGTCGAGCATGAACGGTATGAGGATGTTCGCCTTTCCCCTGAAGGTGCGCGAGTCGCCCAGCAGGTTCATAACAGCCATCGCATTCTATGTAGTTTCCTGACCGATGTTTTGGGTGTAGATTCTGAAACTGCTGAAAAGGATGCCTGTGCCATCGAGCATAACATCAGCCCCATAACCATGAATCGCCTCGCTGCCTTCATGGGATACGTCCACTCCGAGGACCCGGCCCATACAATCCAACTGTTTGAGGAATATAAGAAACAGAAGCGGGATGCTTTTCAAACCCGTCCGGCTCCGGTCAAACCTTCTGCCGACATGAAAATCTGCAAATTGTCTGAAATGAAGCCTGGCGAGGAAGGCGAAATCCGCGCCGTCCATGAAACCGGCCCGATTCGAAAACGTCTGATGGAAATGGGGGTCCTGCGCGGCGAGCGCGTCCGATTCATTCGTGAGGCCCCGCTCGGGGACCCAATCGAGATCCGTATTCGCGGCTATAATCTGTCCCTCCGAAAATCCGAGGCCTCTGCGGTAGAGGTCATTCTCGACGGGGCAGCAAACAACTAATTCATGATGAACTCTCTGAACACTCTCCGTACCCCAGTCTCTTTGACAGACACCCCACAACCCCCTCCTGTCGCTCATGAGACAGCCGTTTCGGCAAAGCACGCACAACTCACCTGCGTCCTTCTCGGAAATCCTAATGCCGGTAAAACCTGCATTTTTAACTCACTCACCGGAAGTCGCCAGAGAGTAGCCAATTACCCCGGCGTCACAGTCTCGGTCAAAGAAAGCACAGTCCGCCATGCCGATCATACCTTCACGGTTATCGACCTTCCCGGTACCTACAGCCTCTCCGCCTATTCCATCGAGGAGATGATCGTTCAGTCCTACTTGCTCGATCAGAAACCCGATGTAGTCATCAATGTAGTCGATGTGACTAATCTCGAGCGGAATCTGTACCTGACAACCCAGCTGATCGAACTGGGCCTTCCTACCGTTGTCGCCCTGAACATGAGCGATGAGGCCCGCAACCAGGGTATTGCCGTTGACCACGATAAACTCGGCCGATTACTCGGGGTTCCCTTTGTGCCGACCGTGGGGAATCGCGGCATCGGCCTGAGTGAATTACTCGATACCGCCGTCGCCGTTGCCGAGGGGACCAGCGACATTGTTCGCCGGGTCCCCGTCAATTACGGCGAGGATGTCGAACAGCAGATTGCTCTGGTCGAGCAGCGCATCGAGGCGGCCCCCGATCTCATAGAACGCTACGGGAAACGGTGGCTGGCCATCCATCTCCTCGAGAAAGACAAAACGGTTTGCGAGGTCATCGCGTCGCACCCGAAAGGTCCGGCCATCCTTGCCGCTCGCGATGCGGCCGCTCAGTATCTGGAATCCGTCCTCCAGGAGGATATCCCCAGCCTGTTTGCCGAACGCCGGTATGGATTTGTGCGAGGTGCGGTCCGCGAAACTGTCCGCATGTCGGTCGAGCAGAACATTAAAATCTCCGATGTGATTGATGCCGTCGTAACCCATCGTCTGCTCGGCCTCCCGATCTTTATTGCGTTCTTGTGGTTGATGTTTAAGGCCACCTTCTCATTCGGAGAGATTCCCATGGGCTGGATCGAATTCGGCGTGAGGCGGTTCGGCGCGGTGGCGGCCGGGGTTCTGCCGGAGGGATTTCTGCGCGGCCTTGTGGTAGATGGCGTGATTAACGGAGTCGGAAGCGTGATTATTTTCCTGCCGAACATCCTCATTCTGTTCTTCTTTATTTCTTTAATGGAGGATACCGGCTATATGGCCCGTGCCGCGTTTATTATGGATCGCGTTATGCACACTCTTGGCCTGCACGGCAAATCGTTTATCCCCATGGTGATGGGTTTCGGCTGCAATGTCCCGGCTATTCTCGCCACACGTACCCTTGAGAACCGTTCCGATCGGCTATTAACTATTCTCATCAGCCCGCTCATGAGTTGCACCGCTCGGTTGCCTGTTTATATTTTGCTCGCCGGCACCTTCTTTGCGGCTCATGCCACCCTGGTCATTTTCGGTATTTATGCGTTGGGAATTGCTCTGGCTATACTGGTAGGCCAACTGTTCCGACGAACTCTGTTCCGGGGCGAGGCCATGCCTTTCGTCATGGAATTGCCCCCGTATCGAATCCCCCTGTTGCGCAGTGTTCTCCTCCATGTGTGGGATCGAGCGTACCTGTTTATCCGCAAAGTGGGCACGGTGATTCTTTTGGCTACTATTGTGATCTGGGTGATCTGTTCCTTCCCGAAACAATTCCCCGGTTCTGAAAATATCCGGGAATCGATTCGCCAACTGGAGGCAACTGCCGTTTCAACCGATAATTCGGCAGAATTGAACCGCCTGAAAACAGAATTCGCAGAACAGCAATTGCGCTACTCGTTTGCCGGGAGGTTGGGTGAGCAGGTCGCGCCGATTCTGCGTCCCATGGGATTGGGTTGGAAAGAGGGTCTCGCCCTCCTCACTGGGATCGCCGCCAAAGAAACCGTCGTCAGCACCCTGGGCGTTCTCTATCAAGCCGGAGCCGATGCGGATGAGAGTAGTGAAAGCCTTCGCGCGGCCCTGCGAAATTCCGGTCTCACCCCCGCTTCCGCTCTGGCTATGATGGTTATCGTTCTGATCTACGTCCCCTGTTTGGGAACCATAACCATCATTCGCCGCGAAACCGGCTCTCGACGATGGACCCTGTTCGCCGTCACCTACTCCTGTGTCCTGGCCTGGGTCGTGGGATTCACTATCTATCATATCGCCCGCCTCTTTAATTTATAGTCCTTGGTTTCTGGTTTTTAATTCTTAGTTTTTAATTCAACTGTGTGCCTTGTTCGCACCTTCGGAAGCAGAAACCGGTCCGCATTACAGAAATCGAACCGGCGAATCCCTCCGCGTGTGTGGATCACCCCGGACCAGGCCCATTGGTCCTCTCCGGCCGTTGTGTTGTAACGGAACCGGAATGACACCCGGTCCCCCTTCTCTACTGCCTGGGCTTCCCCGATGGGAAAAATAATCTGGTCCCAGTGCGTTCTGTTCTCATTGGGCGGATTCGACAGAGAAATCCCTTCGCACAAATCGATCTCAAACCACCCGGCCAGTCCGATCATCCGTCCCTGTTCCGTGATGGAAAAGTTTACCCGGCTTTCAATCGTATCGCTCTCGCATGTCAGAAAATCAAACTCCGCAAGCAACTGCGGCTCCGCGAGCCGCCGCGCGTTGCGAAAGTTCAGCAGGTAGATATTGTTGTCCGCAAGCCGGGCCAGCGGTGAAAAATCTATGCCATACAGCACAGATCGGTACACCCCAAACTCCCGTTCGAGGCTCTCTTCCACAATCGGTACAACAAACAGACGAAGACCGGCGGGGACAATCTTGCCGCCTTTTTTCAATGCTTTATTGCGAACGGTCGGGAGCACACTAAGGATATTCTCATCAATCCCGAAATTGCCGATCAGTTCAATCAGGATGGCGTCTACTTTGCCGCCTTGAAACGTCACGCGATCGGCCATGCCACGGATAAATGTCGCCCGGTCCAGCCAGCCCGCATGTTTGAAAATCTCCTGGGCGCATGACAATATGTCTTCCGATTCCACCAGGTACACATGCTGTGCGCCCGCCTGGATTGCAAACGCCGAAAGGATCCCTGTCCCCGCCCCCACATCCAGCGCCAGATCCCCCGGTCTCACAACCCGGCGAATCGCCTCTTGAAAGGCCTCGTTCCGTACCCGGTCCCGCAGCAATAGATGGTGCGAGGTCAGGTGATCTTCTGTCCCGGTGGACAACGGCCATACGTCCATCAGGTATTCAATGGGGTCCGACATCATAGATTCTTATACCGAATGCCCTCTCTCTCGTTGGATATGCACTTCAATTTCGCAAACATATTGCGTATGTTGCCACTGGTCATTTAACGATACCAGCGATGGCAAGTAATCCCTCCCCCGAAGACCGGGGGAGGCAAGGTGGGGGTTGACCGAATAACAGGAGAAAACTTATGACGAAGATCATTTTCGGAACCGACGGATGGCGGGCAGTCATCAGTCGCGAATTTACATTTGACAATGTCCGGTATGTCGCGGTTGCTGCCACCGAGTACTTCCAGCGAGTCGGAAAAGGGAAACCGGTCACCGTCGGTTACGACCGACGGTTTCTTTCGCGCGAATATGCCGAGGAAGTCGCGCAAGTCGCAACCGCGAAAGACCTGAAAATCATCCTGTCGGATGATGTCTGCTCCACACCCGCGATTTCCCTGGAGACCATCCGCCGAAAGGCCGTCGGCGGCGTAATGATTACCGCCAGCCACAATCCGGGACAATACAACGGCATCAAAATCAAAGGCCCTTTCGGCGGGCCGGTCGGCTCCGATGTCACACAAGGTATCCAGGATCGCGCCAATGCCCTGCTTGAACACGGCAAATCCCCCCAAATGCTCTCCCTGGAGGAGGCCCGCAAACAGAAACGGCTTCAATTCTTCAGCCCCAAAAAACGATACCTCGATGAGATTTCCTCCCATGTGGACATCACCCGCATAAAACGTCTGAAACCCCGCGTCGTGGTGGATGCCATGTATGGTTCCGGCGTCGGCCTCCTCGCCCCGCTGCTGGAATCTTGGGGACTCCCCACGAAAGAAATTCACGGGGAAACCAACCCCTCTTTCGGTGGCCTGAACCCCGAACCCATCGGCAAAAACCTGGAACCGCTCTGTCGGGCCGTCAAAGAGGCGAACGCCGATATCGGTTTCGCGCTCGATGGTGATGCCGACCGCATCGGCGTTGTCGATCACCGAGGTGAATGGCTTACTACACAGGATGTCTTTGCCCTTCTCCTCATGCACGCTGTCGAGGATCTGAAACTGACCGGCGAGATTGTGAAAACCTGCTCCTCAACAAGCATGTTGGACAAACTCTGCCGGATGTACGGCTTGCTTCTCCACGAGACCCCAGTCGGATTCAAGTATGTGGCGGACCTTATGCTGGAGCGGAATGCGCTGCTGGGCGGTGAGGAAAGTGGCGGATATGCCCTTCGCGGTCACATCCCGGAGCGGGATGGTTCCATGGCCGCCCTGTTCCTCCTCCAGATGATGGCCATGCGCAAACAGCCCCTGTCGAATATCCTGGACAGTCTATACCGCAAAGTCGGCTATCATGCTTTCCGCCGAGATGATCTGCGCCTGCCCAAAGAAAAAATGGCCGAGGTCCTCGACATGCTGAAAAACCGACCTCTCAAAACCATTGCCGGGCGGTCTGTCGAACGCATCCTCACCGTCGATGGATTCAAATTCTTCCTGTCGGACGGCAGCTGGCTCCTGTTGCGGCCCTCCGGCACAGAGCCGCTGTTCCGCGTATATGTGGAGGCCCCATCCGAAAACGCTGTCGATGAAATCCTGAAAAAAGCAAAAAGGCAACTCCTGCGCTAATGTTCTGTAACTGAATTGCCTTTACAGGGCGTCACGTCATCGCGAGGAGCCGCCCTGAGTCTGCGAAGGGCGGCGACGTGGCGATCTCAATCTTGCGCGTTCGAACGGCGAGATTGCCACGCTTCGCTCGCAATGACCGTATTGTCAAGATTATTCATTTACACAACACCAGGATGTTCCCTACTTGCTCGTGATCTTCCCGGCGACGCCCGGACGAGTTCCTTTCCTCCACGGGCACGGCGACAATGCCGCACGCGTCGCCTCCCCGAATGCGCGAAATACCGATTCCCACAGGTGGTGCGGATCATCGCCGGCGATCAGATCGATCTGCATCGTGGCCTGTGCCCCCTGGGCAATCCCCCCCAGAAATGCAATCAGGTCCGCCGAGGCAATATCCTCCGCGCGATCCGCAATCCGCACATCCCCCGGACGAAGGTAAAATCCCACCCGATACTCAAATGAAATCCCCACACGCGCCATCGCCTCGTCAATCATCCCATAGGCCACTCCGCAGCCGTTCGCTCCCCCTTTCTCAAATACCTGTTCCATTACCTGGCCCAGACATTGCCCCAGGCAGATTCCGCTGTCCTCGCAGATCACATGGTCCAGACGGTAGCCCGTCAATTCAACCTCCACTTTCGGATTCAGACAGGCCCGCCAGGCCCACTGCTCGATCGCATGATTCAGAAAATTGATCGGTGTCCGAATTCCGCTCTTCAGCTGCGGGTCCCGTTCGCCGCCGCCCACCGCAATACAAATCCGGCTTTCCTGCGATGTTCGGGTTCGTGTTACCGGCTCGATATCAACCATGTCTGTCCTCCAATCGTTCCCTTCGGTCGATGCAATCTCCAATCTATCCGGGTGGCACGGGCTTCCAGCCTGTGATAACAATTTCATCTCGCTTTCAATGCCCGCGCGTGAGCCGGGAAGCCCTCAAAATCCGCGAAGGTTTTCACGGTGTCTTTCAACGATTCAAAACCCTCTTTCGTGACATAACTGATCGAGGTTCGCTTTAGAAAATCATGGACTGTCACCACAGAAGCCGTCTTCGCGCGGCCTCCTGTCGGAAGAATCGCGTTCACCCCCACCGAGAAATTGCAGAGAGAAATGGGGGTGTATCGGCCCAGCATGATCTCCCCCGCATGTTTCAACTTTCCGAGCAGAGCATGAGGTTCCGAGGTCAGCGCCTCCAGGTGTTCCGGCGCGTATTCGTTGACAAACTCGCAGGCTTCATCGAGCGTATCGGTCAGGATCACCCCGCCGTAGTTGGTTAAAACACGGGTGGTGTATTCCTGTTGCTTTTCGGGCAGCTGCGCAATGATTTGCGGTACAATCCGCGCCACTTCCAGGCCGAATTTCTCCACCGGCGTTACCAGAAGCGCTGCTGAGTATGGCCCGTGTTCCGCCTCAATCAGCAGATCCCCCGCCGCAAGCTCTGCCGAAACGGAATCGTCCGCCAGAATGATTGCCTCGCTGGGACCGGCAGGTGTCCCCACATCAATCTTTCCATACAGGATTTTCTTCGCCGCCGCGCCGTAAATGTTCATCGGTCCGATCAGTTTGAATACAGGTTTCACACTTTCGGTTCCGAACGCCAGCGCCGCCACAGCCCCCGCTCCCCCCATCCGCAATACCTCATGGACACCGATCTTCCGCGCCGCATACAGCGTCCCGTCATCCACACTCCCGTCCCTGCACGGCGGCGAGACCGCAACAATCCGCTCCACACCCGCCACTGCTGCCGGAATACCCAGCATCAGCATCACGGATGGATAACTCGCCGTCCCCCGTGGAACATAGAGCGCGACGCTTGGAATCGGCACAATTTTCTCACCCGCAAACACTCCAGGAGCCACTTCCAGCATCCAGTATTCTTGTGGAATCTGCGCCTCGTGAAACCTGCGGATATTCTCGCAGGATCGGTCAATCGCCGCTTTCACTTCAGGGTCGAGACGATGAACCGCCCGCTCGATTTCCTCCTCCGACACGCGAATTCCCAACTTGCTCAGGTCCGCGCCGTCAAACCGCCTCGCCTGGTCGATCAGCGCCGCGTCGCCCTTTTCAGCCACCTCGTCAATGATCTTTCGGGCGTCCGCCTCGAATCGTTCAATATCCTCACCGGACCGGCGCAAAATCCGCTCCCGCTCTTTCGGCGAGGTCTCTTTCCATCGATAAATCGGAACCTGCATCTCCATTCCTTTCAAACTGCGCTCCATTTCATCCACACCTTAACCCCCTCCCTCAATCCCCCCCCATAAACGGGAGGAAGGATCTTTTTCTCCCTCCCCGTTTACGGGGAGGGCCGGGGTGGGGTTCTTCCCGTCGACCAGGGTGATTTCCTCCCACCAGACTTCTCCCACTGAAATATCGTGGCATACCCTCTTTCTTTTGTCACGCTACCTGTGCATAGATCCCATTTGTCTTATTTGTCCAATCCCTCTTTCCATCCTTTGACCGGACGCCATTGTTCACGCTAAAAACCTGGATATACTTTGCTGATCCACTACTTAACAGGTGCCATTATGAAACGCCGTGATTTCCTGCACCGTGGCGCTCTTGGAGCCGCCGGCTTGGTTGCCGCAGGCCGTGCATCGGTCTCTCAGGCAGATATCTCGAATGCCCCTCCGGTCGAACACCGCGTGCTGGGACAGACCGGCCTCAAAGTCAGTGCGGTCTCCTTTGGGGCAAAACAGGTAGATCATCCCTCTCTTCTCATGGCCGCATTCGATGCCGGTATCAACTACTTCGACACCGCCCGTATTTACGGGGAAGGCCGAAACGAACAGGTGATCGGCGAGTTTCTGAAAACCTGCCGCGACAAGGTCTACATTGCCACAAAAGCCCATCCCAGCTGCAAAAGCGCTCAGGATGTTGAGAAATGTCTCCATGCCAGCTTAAAATCCCTTCAGACCGACTATGTGGATATTTATCAAATTCATCGTGTCCACACCTTCGAACAGCTCAAGAATGAGGACATCCGCTCATTTCTGTTGAAAGCGCGCGAGCAGGGCAAGATTCGCTTTATGGGGATCACCATGCACAAAAACTCCGCCGAGGTCCTTTCCGCTGCAGCGGAGGATGGTTTCTTCGACACCGCGCTGGTGGCCTATGGGTACAAAAATCGGGATGACCAGCCGCTTATCGAGGCCATCGAGAAAGCGCATCGCGCCGGAATGGGCATCATTGCCATGAAAACCCAACAGGGTGGCTATAGAATGAAAGAAGGCGAACCGGGCACTCCGCACCAGGCGCTCTTGCGCTGGGCGCTCAGTAACCCGAACATTTCCTGCGCCATCCCCGGAATGAACACCTTTGAAATGATTGACCAGAACACCGCCGTAATGGGCACAAAACTCAGCTCGGCGGATCTCCGGGACTTACAGCGCTATGAGCAACAGACCGCTTCCGTCTTCTGCCGAATGTGTGGAATGTGCAACGGCACATGCCGAAATGGGCTTGCCATTTCCGAGACCTTCCGATGCCTCATGTACGCCGAGGGATATAATGACCTTCGAATGGCACGGGCAGAATATCAAAGCCTGATGCCTTCCGAACGCGCCGACCTGTGCCGCCTGTGTTCGGAATGCACCGCCAAATGCGTCAAGGGGCTGCGGATCCACGAACGGATGCTTGTCGCCGACCGCCTCCTCTCCGCGTAACAGCTGAGATATACTGGAAAGTCTCTCCCCCGAAGATCGGGAGAGAGACAGAGGGGGTTGAAAATGTGGGACCGATAAAATTGGAGATCAACATGCGAAATCTTTTCCTTTCTGCACTCTTGCCGGCATTGCTTCCACTCACCCTCGCTGCTCAGGACCTTCTGTCCTCGGACAATATCGAATCGGCCACCTGGACCCAGGAGCCCGAAACCGTTCTGCCCAAACCGGAGAATCTTGCCGGTTGGCATCTCGATGGCAAAATCGATCTTTACAATCCCGATAACCTTTATGAATACATCGATGGCGCTGCGGAGGCTTACCTTCTGTATGGCTTTCAAAAACTGGCCACCTGCCGATTTCTTCAGGATACGAACGACAACAACGAAATCACCATTGATATTTACGATATGAAAACCCCTTTGCAGGCATTCGGTATGTATGCCTCGGAATCTTCGCCGGATCTGGACTTCATCCCCCTGGGTGGGCAGGGACATGCCTCGGATACGTTTTTGGCGTTCTGGCAAGCCAAGTTCTATATCAAAATGATGTTCTTCGGCGACCTGAAGGATTCCAAAGATATTCTCCTGGACATCGCAGGGAAAATATCCAAATCCATCGAGGGCAATCCCCCCCAACCGAAGTTCTTCAGCCTGTTTCCCGAACAGGGGCGGGTTCCCCATACCGAACAGATTCTCCTGAAAGCTCCCCTGGGGCATGAATTCCTCGCCCCCGCGTATCAGGTCTCTTATCAGGCCAGGGAACGCCCCGCCACGGTCGTGGTCTCGGTTGCCGACACACCCGAACAGGCTGCCGAGCGATTCGAGAAGTACCGCGAATTCCTCAAACAATCAAAATCCCCCGAATCCCCGGCTCACGGGTTCCCGGAGGGATGCCTTCAAATGGAAGATCGGTATTTGGGAAAATCCTATCTCGCAAAAACCGGACGCTATTTCATTCTCTTCGTCGGAGAACCTCTGGATGGGGCCAAAATTATGACCAAACTCCTGGAAAACCTGCAAGACAAAAAGACCCCATAACCCCCCTGTCCGCTCTCTTTACCCCATCCACTTTGTCCGTGTGCGTCCGCACCTGCTTCAATTCTTAATTCTCCCCACCTTCTCCTTCAACTCCCGATCAATACTCTCCTCATCCAACGTGGCCGATATGCCTTTCAGAAGCCGCCAATGTTCTACATGCTCCACTGTCTCGCCCGGAAGAATCCGCCAGAGCGGGCCGAGCGTCTCGAACTCCAGTGTTTCGTTGTCCGTAAAGGATTCCAGCGAACAGCCCATATCGGGATACGCCGCTTCCGGATCGTGTGAATGATACTTCACAAAAGCGTGGTCCCCGCGCTCGTACGCTGCCCAGCCCTCCACATTCGCCACCCCGAACTTATTCGGTTTCGTGCGGGTGGAGTCCTGCTCCAGAATTATGTATCGATTGCCCCAGTGGAATTGCGGATCCCCCATCTCCGAGTACTTCCACAGGGCAATTGTCCGTACCGGAAGAAGGTTCTCCGCATGAGGGCCATACGGCGGATTCGGCACAATCAGCCGTCCGCCCGGCTTCATAAATGTCGGTGCCCAGACAGCCAGCTCGATGGTCCACTCATTGCGATTTGTGATCCGATGCGTAATCCGCACTGCATCTTTGCCGACAAACTCCACCATCATTTCCTTCTGAATCCCGCTGGACCCTTCAAATTCGGGATTCCGCTCCACCGGCGCGGTCAGAATAAGAGCCTGATCTTTTTCAGTAACCGTAACCGGCACATTATCGGGATAGTATGTTCTCGGTTTCGCTTCCGGCGCGGCCCACAGACGATGGCCGCCGTACGGATGCCATTCGAGTCCGCCTGTCTTGCCCAGCGTCTCTTTCCAGACATGAAATTCATTCTCATCGCCGGTAAATCCGAATGAAATTATCCTCGGACCGATATCCGCAACCGC
>Ga0116149_1000139_pt1 | contig 95994 bp, 97 predicted proteins | sample AD_UKC057_MetaG_FD_89787 | JGI IMG/M metagenome (GOLD analysis project Ga0116149, IMG submission 89787) | Active sludge microbial communities of municipal wastewater-treating anaerobic digesters from USA - AD_UKC057_MetaG | ecosystem: Engineered > Bioreactor > Anaerobic > Digestate | place: USA...
GTCTTGCCCGCTTTGATGACCTCGGCAAAATTGATCTTGACCATGATCGGATACATCATAAAAAAAAGACAGATCGCGATAGGAATGGACACTTGATAGACCGAAACCTGATCCAATGCCACCGCCACCTGCGGGAACAGCTTGCCCAAAGCGATCCCTATTCCGATACAGAGCACTACCCAGCCGGTGAGATACTTTTCGAAAAAGTTTAATTTTCGTTCTTCATGAATGACACGTTCCATCCGCCCTCCTAAAATAAACGCAGGATATAAATCCCTGTGTAATAAAGACCGACAAGAATAAAGATCGCACCGGTGATCCTGCGGGTATAAAATTCCAGCTTCGTGATCTTATCGAACCAACGGCTTATGGAAGTCACGCCTAGCGCGATAGCGACAGCGAACGCTAGCACCGGAAGCCCTGTCCCCACTCCATAAACAAACGGCAGAAGCGTTCCTGTTTTGCTATTGAGCGCCAAAGGGATAAGGCTACCGAAAAATAACGCCGCTGAAACCGGGCAGAACGCTAAAGCGAATATCAAACCCAAAATAAAAGCTCCAGGAGCGCCGGACTCAACAAGTTGATTATGATGCTTTTGAGACAATGCCACTCCGGGCAATCTTATCGTAAGAACTTCCAGCAAAAACAATCCCGTGAGTATCAATAAAGGCCCTAAAGCCTTAACCATGTATTTCTGCAAGAACTGAGCGACCTGCGGAACGCTTAAAAGAGAACTGATAATGATCCAGCCCAGCACCGCATATGCAACCATTCGGCCGAGGGTATACGCTAACCCTGACAAGAACACCATAAACGGATGCGTGATCTTCTTTGAAAGAAAAGATACCGCTGCAATATTTGTAGCCAATGGACATGGGCTGATCGAGGTCAATATCCCCAGCCACAACGCAGAGCCAAAAGCGATCAATAATTCCATTATTGCGTATCCTTCATAAGAGCATTCACCTCAGCCGTCACATACTCAATGAATTTTTTCTTATTGCGGGCAAGCTCCCAAATCTTATCAAGATTCTTGGATCTAATTTCTTTGCCATCCTTGACCAGCGAAAGAATGAGCGACTTGGTATAAAGTTTGTAGTCGTTGACAAAATGCTCATTGCCACGTTTTTCAATATTGATCTCCTTGAACTCAAGCTTGCCCGAAGCAAGAGCATCTTCAAAATTCGTCTCGATCGCCTCTCTTGCGAATTTTTCCATGTTGGTGCAAGTGACGCAGCGAAATGAACCATGGAAATAGTAAACAATGACTTTTGCTTGTTGACCTGATTGGGCAAAAGCAAAAGTTCCAGCGCTAATTGCCGCAGCAACCACAAGAACTTGAATTATTTTTCTCACATCCGCCTCCTAAAATGATCGCTTTAATTTCATCTTTGCTTAAGGCTTTCCCGGATGAGACCACCTTGCCGTCAATGGCCAGCCCGGGGGTCATCATCACTCCATATTCAGTAATCTTGTCGATATCCGTGACCTTCCCGATCTCCGCCTGAATGTTCAGCTCCTTGACAGCCGCCTCGGCGTTCGCCGTAAGCTGTTTGCACTTAGGGCAACCAACACCCAATATTTCTATTTTCATCACCTTCCTCCTATTTAATTATTGCACCAAAGATCATTCCGCTTGTAGTGGCCATGACAATCACCAGCGCCACATATATAAGCATTTTTTTAGTACCGATAACTCCCCGAATAACCAGCATGCTCGGCAAGCTCAACGCGGGTCCGGCCAAAAGAAGCGCCAAGGCAGGCCCTTTGCCCATCCCGGAACCGATCAACCCTTGTAAAATTGGCACCTCCGTAAGCGTGGCGAAATACATGAATGCCGCCACGATCGAAGCAAAGAAGTTTGCCCTTAAAGAATTGCCTCCGACTAATACCTCTACCCAGCGGGAAGGAATAACACCTTCGTGGCCGACTCTGCCTAAAAGAAATCCTGAGATCAATACCCCGCCTAAAAGAAGCGGTAAGATCTGCAAAGCAAATCCCCATGAAGCCCAAGTCCATTCTTTAAGCTCATCTTTCTTGAACCAGTTAATGAGCGTCAGTCCCAAAACCACCATGAAAAATCCGGTAATCCACCATTTAGAAGCATAGATCACGCTCCAAATTCCTGTGTCTCCGACCAAAGGCTTTCCCCAGTTTGCGAAAACAAGTATCGCAACCATAGAGAAAAAATAAACAATATCCTTCCATAGCGGACGGCTTACCTTAACCTCGCCAAATTGAAGATCTCCGTTAGCGTGACGGGCGCGTTCTTCTTTAAGGAAGATCAGGTGCATAAGTAATCCTATAACGATGCTAAAAACCACTGCCCCGATGGCTCGAGCCAAGCCCAATTGCCAGCCAAGGATTCGGGCAGTCAGAATAATGGCTAAAACATTAATTGCAGGTCCTGAATATAGGAATGCGATCGCAGGCCCAAGCCCTGCCCCGCGCCTGTAGATACCGGAAAACAAAGGCAACACCGTACATGAACATACCGCCAAGATCGTCCCGGAAACAGATGCCACGCTATATGATAAAAGTTTATTTGCTTTAGCCCCAAAATACTTCATCACGGACGCCTGGCTGACGAACACCGAAATTGCCCCAGCGATAAAGAACGCCGGGACAAGGCACAAAAGCACATGCTCTCTCGCGTACCATTTCACGAGCGCCAATGCTTCAAAGACCGCGTTAGTAAACCGAAGATTCTCAATTGGTAGGTAAAAACAGCCTAAAAATATGGCCGCGATATAAAGAAACTTCTTCCACTCTTTCATTCAGCCCTTCCTTTTTTAACCGTTCTCCTTCCAACAGTACAGCACCCGCCCTCAATACGGATCGCCTTCACATTTACCAAAGCGTCTGTGATCTTTTTGCAGGCTGAGGCAATGATCCGCGAGAACGTCGGCCGGGATATCTTCATCAATTTTGCTGCGTCCTTTTGGCGCATCTCTTCCAAGCAGGCCAGCCGCATCGCCTCAAATTCATCAATGCTTAAAATAACACCTTCGAGTTTATTCGACGGTTTACATTTCGGGCGAAAGCACCTCTCGCCCGGCAAACATTTAACCCATCTTGTCTTTTTCGGCCGCATACCATGACCCATAGTTATGAACATTGGTTCATAACAATCTTAACACGGACATAGTCAGTGTCAATAATTATTAAAGCATCTAAAAGGGTTATAGTTTCGCGTATTAAGGTGTAAAAACTTTGCTCTGAATGGGAATAGCTTTTGGCTCTTTGTACGGCGTGCGGATAATGCCGATAGGCTTAATTATCATTGTCGTTATCGTTTTACCTTTTATTTCTCCGCCACGACCAACATTTCAAAATCATCAGTGGTCAGTTTATCGTTTCGGGAGTATGCTCCCAGCTTCGCGCCAAAGATATCGATCTTTTTAAATCCAAGGCTTTTAAGAAGCCACGTGATCTCGCAGGGCACGTAATAACGTTCATTACATTTTAGCTCTTTTTTATTCCCGGAATCGTCCTCAAAAACAGCCGTGTTGTGATCGCGGAAAGTCATCAGGTCAAAGGAGCATTCCTTACATTGGGACTGGCCTTCTTTTTGCGCTGACTTGTAGAATTCAGCGACAGAATGAAATAGCGGGAACAAGCCGTTGAGTGTGGTGAAAATGAACTTGCTGTTATGTTTAAGCGCTCTCGTGGCACTTTTTAAGATCGCGAAGTTCATCTCGTCTGTTTCCATCAGCGAAAACCCGCCCTCGCAGAGCATGATCGCCAGGTCAAACTCATTCTCAAAAGGAAGCGCTCGAGCGTCGTGCTGGTCAAAGTTGATCGTCAAGCCCGCTTCCTTGGCTTTCTCCCGCGCCCTTGCAAGCTGTGACTGAGAAAGGTCAACACCGGCCACCTGATACCCTCTTTTTGTAAGTTCGATCGTATGCCGTCCTGTGCCACAACCGATATCGATGATCTTAAGCGATTTATCGCGTCCGATCTCAGCTTCGATAAAATCACACTCGCCCACAGTCCCCTGGACAAAGCATTCGTTATCGTATTTGCGGCCGTAATTTTCAAATAATGATTCGTACCATTGTTTCATGTTTGATCCCTAGATCGAGCTTAGAAGATTTTCTAGAAATTTTAAGTTTCGGACAGAATCCTTGAGGTCGTTTCTTTGGTTATGTTTTTTCTTCGTTAAGTTTCGCGACGGCATGTTGCAGGGTCTTGAAATCTTTTTCATTGGCCAGGATCAAAAGCACGTCCCCGCCTTCGATCAGCGTCGATCCGCTGGGGATGATGAACTTTTCATTACGTGAGATCAGGACAATGAGCGCGCGTGGAGGCACCTTTAGCTCGAAGATCGCTTTTTTAACAACGACCGAATTGTAAGGGACGATAATGTTCTCTAAAAACGCGTCCATCCCTTCGGTCTGATCAAATTCGATCGGGAAACGTTTGCGGGCATCGTAAGGCGCTTGGACCTTCAACAGTTTAGCCACGAAAGGGATAGACGTTCCCTGCAGAAGGACCGAGGTCAGGACAACGAAAAAGACGATATTGAACATCGTCTGGGCTTGCGGGATATCCGCGAGCAGCGGGAAGGTTGCCAAGATGATCGGCACAGCCCCGCGTAGCCCCACCCAGGAGATCATGCCTTTTTCCGGCAAAGAGAATTTAAACGGCGCTAAGCACAGGAAAATACTGATCGGGCGCGCCAAAAAGATCAGGATCGCGGCGATCAGAAGCCCTTTGCCGACAACAGGAACGATCTCGGTCGGCGTGACAAGTAGCCCAAGGGTCAAGAACATGATGATCTGCATCAGCCAGGCGATGCCTTCGTGGAAGCGGACAAGGGTGCGTTTGTGCGCGAAATCGCTTCGGCTTAAAAAAAGCCCCAGGACATATACTGCCAAAAATCCATTTCCCTTGACCAAGGTCGTGATCGCGTATGTCAGAAGGACAAGGGATATCGTCAAGACCGGGTATAATCCTTCGTACTCAAGCTTGACCCGATTGATGGTCGCGACAGTGATCCGTGCCATGCTGTAGCCGATAAAAGCGCCCAGGCCCATGTCGAGCAAGAAAGAGAGCGCAACACTAAAAAAGGTATTGTTCGTCCGCGTGAGGATGCTCAACAATCCGACCGTCAAGAATACGGCCATGGGGTCATTACTGCCGGATTCAAGCTCAAGTAAGGGCTTCAAATTACGTCGTAATGATATCCTTCGGGATCGAAGCACGCTAAAGACAGCCGCGGCATCAGTTGAAGAAACGATGGCACCCATTAGAAGGCCTTCAATGAGCGTGAATTTTAGGATCGCAACGGCGAAGACCCCGACAATAAAGGCTGTCAAAAGGACTCCCAGGGTCGAGAGCACGATCCCTGGGCCGATCACGGGTTTGATGGCTTTCCAGGAGGTGTCAATGCCTCCTAAAAAGATAATGAAAATAAGGGCGACAATGCCGATGAATTTGGCGATATGATAATTGTTAAAATAAATGCCGCCGATCCCCTCACATCCGGCGGCCATTCCGATCAGTAAAAATAGCAAGAGTGCCGGCACGGCCAGACGGTCAGAGATCTTGCTGGCGAGCACGCTCAAAAGCGTTAAGGCGGCCGCGATCAATATGAGAAATTCGATAGGAAGAGCCATTATTTTCTTAGGGTTTTTTAATACTGCTTAAGATCGATCTTATTGATATGTTATTTTAACACAGCGTATGCGAAAGATAAAAAACATCTTATTTTTTATGATCGATGATCAGATCCGTGGAATTCTTTGGCGATCCGAGCGATCTTGGCAAGGGTTTGCAAATGAAGCGATGTTTCCGTTCGCGGACTGATCAGAAGGAAAAAGGCAGAGGTTTTCTTTGCCAAAGGCGGAAAAACAAAGTCTCCGTGGTTGATCCCCAGCAAAACTATGGGCTGATCGATATTGTCAGTGTGCGTGTGCAGCAGCAGGATCTCGGGTGTCAGCTCCAGAGGGTCCAGCGGTAGAAAATCTTTTATTAATTGCGCGATCATTCGTGGTTGCGCCCCAAAATATGACGCCAAAAGCGTTTCAACCGCCTGCTGAGGGTTTTGCGCGTGAATATTCGTTGCTGGGCTGCTTAAAAATGGATGATTGCGGATATTTTCAGATAAGCGCGTATCGTTGGGCGTTAAACTCTTTGAGGTGTTCTGAAGGTCTGAAGGGTGCACGAGGAAGATATTATTTTTGGGGAACTGATGGCACAGCTGGTAATAAAGGCGTTCGATCGACGGACGTGAGCCGATCTGTCCCCGGCGTGGACTAAAGAAAACGATCGCGTCACTTCCCTGCATGCGGATATCTTTAAGGTACTGCGAAAATTCTTTGGCCTGGGACAGTGATACCCACACCACATCCGCTGTCGCGAGTTCTTTTTTGAACGTTGCTTTCAAGTGCGCGATCGTTTCGGGTGTGGCGACGATATGGGCCTGAAGTTTATTGTTCGCGGCCAGCTTGAGGGTTGCCTCTACTGCGCGGTAAAATCCAGCATGAAGTTCCGCGATCGGAGGAAGGATGAAGAACATTTTTTTATCGATACTCAGATCATGGGTGATTTGGCACAAGAAAATAAGCTGACGGCTTTCCTGCGATATTTTTTCATGGACACCGAATAGCATTGTTTTAAAACTGGATTCATAACGGCTGGCACCCATCACGAACGTGTCGATATGCCATTCATGGAGCGCGTGCAGGATGCCTCCAGGGATGTTGACGTCGATACGATTGATCGGTGAGACCGGGATATTCGCGGCCACGGCACGCGTGACGATCTTACCCAAGAGCTTTTCCCCTGCCGCTACGCGCTGGTCAAGATTTTCTCCGTCCTGGACAACGTAGAGCGGGAATAAAGGCTCCTGGGAGTCCTTGGGTCGTAGTTTTAAAGCGATATCTGTTAGGAATTCGACCGATTCCGAGCGGCTGACCCCTACCATCACCCTTTCATCGCCATGTTGGATATGGTCTGGCGGTTTGGTATGTCCTAGGGCGATCTTTTTGCCGTATTTTTCTGTATATACGGGGCCAACGATACACGTGATCAAGATCATCAGGATCGTGCCGTTAAGGATCGATTCGTCGAATATTCCCAATCGCAAGCCCACGATGACAGCCGCTAATGTCGCGGCGGCTTGATTGATGCTCAGCCCAAAGATCAGCCGTCCTTCGTCCTTAGAAAATTTTGCAAGGCGCGCGAACAACATGCTCGCCGCGTATTTGCAAGCGATCACGGCGCTGACCATAAAAAGAGCCACGGCCCAAACCTTCCCTCCCGCGGCAAGAACGCGAAGATTAACGAGCATACCAACGGATATCAAAAAGAACGGTATAAAAAGCGCGTTACCGATAAATTCCAAGCGGTTCATCAACGGGCTTTGCTCTGAGATCATGCGGCTTAAGGCAAGCCCTGCCAAGAACGCTCCGATGATCGGTTCCACGCCAGCCAAATGCGCCAGATACGCTGTCAGAAAGACAAGCGCGAGCACAAAAATAAATTCAGCCTTGTCTTCCGGGGACAAGATACGCAGGAAAAATTGCGCTATTTTCGGCAAAAGCCATAAAGAAAAAATAACTAATCCACAGAGTAGGAATAGTTGCCTGGTCCAGAACGCCGCGGATAAACTCGCGCTGGCGTATTCTGCAATGATCGCGAGGACAAGCATGGCCGCGGTATCAGTGATGATCGTGCCTCCGACTGCCGCGACTACAGAGCGTTCCCTGCTGATGCCTAACTGGACAGTTGCTGGAAAAGAAATAAGCGTGTGCGAGGCGAACATACTGGCCAAAAGGAGCGCTGTTGGCCATGAAAATTGAAAAAGAGCTTTGGCGCCCAGGGTTCCCAAGAGCATAGGGATACCGAACGTCAAGGAGCCGAAGAGAATGCTGTATTGTTTTTGACGGTTGAACTCATGAGTGTTGATCTCAAGCCCGGCCAGGAACATGATGTAGATCAGCCCAACGGACGCGAAAAGGGCTATTGACCCTTCTGGCCGAAGGATCCCAAGCCCGTGCGGTCCAACAAAGATGCCAGCCAGGATCAGGCCCACGATCTCCGGTATCTTGAACTTTCGCGAGATGATCGGCGCGATCAGCAAGAGGAACATAATGAACGAAAACATTAGGACTGGGTCTGTGATCTCCATCATCATTCGGTATCGGGGTTGTTAGTTGATGGCACGCGTATCGCGCCACTAAGGTTTTATTGATTATACGAGAAAAATATAAATAATGCTATAGCGATCAGGATCCTGTAAACGCCAAAAGTGATAAAGCTGTTTTTCTTAATGAACGATAAAAAGAATTTGATCGATGCCAAAGCGACGAGAAATGATACCAGAAGGCCGACGGCCAACAGGCCTGCCTCCTCACGCGTGAATTGATGCGCGGTCTTCAGCAGATCAAGTGCCGTGGCCGCCAGCATCGTTGGGACCGCCAGCAAAAATGAGAACTCAGCGATCGTTGTGCGTTTGAGCCCTAACATAAGCCCCGCGATAATGGTCGCCGCGGAACGGGAAACGCCAGGGATCACGGCCAGCGATTGCGCGATACCGATCAAAAAAGCCTGACGGTACGTGATCGCCTCTATTTTTTCTTCTGCCTCAGGCCGCGGACGTCGGAAGGTTTCAAAGACGATCAAGAAGATCCCTCCTAAGAACAAAGAAAGCAGAACGATGCGAACATCCCCTAATAAATAATTCTTGATCACTTTGTAAAGGGCAAGGCCGATCACGGCTGTTGGCAAGAACGCGACACAGACACGCTTGATGATCTCATGATCTAAGACGAGTGACCTAAAGTAAAGGACGATGACCGAAGAGATGGCGCCTAATTGGATCGCGATCTCAAAACTTTTTAAGAATTCTGTTGTCGGGACCTTGAGCAGGCGGGCCGTGATCATTAAATGGCCGGTCGATGAGACTGGCAAGAATTCTGTCAGCCCTTCGATGATCCCTAAAAATACAGCGTCAAGAATGTTCATTTCACATGACCGGTTGTTGGATAAGGACACGGTATCCGCTATAGATCCCAAAAAGGATAAAAAGGGCCGCGGAACACCACTTGATCGTTTTTTCTGGAAGATGTTTGTGCATGATGACACCTGCCACGATGCCAACCGCGTTCGCCGAGAGCATTGCAAGCGTTGTGCCCGCGAGGACAGCCGTGAGATGCTGATAGCGGATCGCTAAGCTAATGGTGGCGATCTGGGTCTTGTCCCCTAATTCCGCTAAAAAGAATGTGGCCGCGATCGTCATGATCGGGCCTAATTTTGAAAAGTTTTTATCCTTGGTGTCAGCCGGTTCATCGCGCAGCATCCAGAAGCCAAAGACGATAAAAGAGATCGCGGCCATGAGCATGATGGGCTTCAGAGGCAAAACTGTTGTCAAAAAGTGCCCGGCAAAGACCGCTAGTGATTGATTGACCAAGGTCGCGGTAAAGATCGCGATCAAGACGTCGCGGATCTTGTGTTTTGCCGCTAACGACATGGCCAGCAATTGGGTCTTATCCCCCATTTCCGCTAGAAAGATAAAGAGAAAGGAAGCGAGCAGGGCTTTCATCACATGTCTTCTTTTGAAAGAACGTTGATCACGTTTGTTACTCGGTGGCCGTCTTCATCGACCATAATATCAACATGTACTTTTTGTCCCTCATGCAGATCGTCAAAGCTGATCGGTTTTCCGTCCTTGGTTAGCTGGGTCACGTTGGCGACATAGCAGTTGACCTGCTCGTAATCGTCAGAGTCAAGACTTGCGCTGGTGTCCATGTTGTAGCGGACAATGACCATACGATCGTCGTAAATAACGTCTGTGATCTTTCCTTGAAAGCTTTGGTTCCCTAGGGGTTGAAAATAATCCTGGTCTTGGGCCAAGGATAGTCTTACGAAAGAAATAAGCAGAACGATCAAGAGAAGCAGGGATTTTTTCATGAGCGGTCTTTCTTTAGTCGGGATACGTGAACGTGACATCATAAACAATGTTTGGATCAAGGCTGTTATGGACCGGGCACAGCTTTACGACATTCTCGATCAGCGGGCGTTTTTCGACCGGGATATCTTTTGCCATGTGAAAAGCCAGGATGATCTTCGCGATACGCAAAGATGGTTTTTCCGCCATTTCTTCAAGGGCGTTGATCGTTGTTGAAGCGATGGAAAAGCCGTGCTTTTGCGCGACAACATCCATCATCGTTAAGATACAGGCGCCAAGGCTCGCGACCAATGCCCCGGTCGGTGAAAACGATTCCGCCTTGCCTCCAAACTTTTTAGGCGCATCCGTGATCAGCGATCCGCCGAGATCGTTCGTGGCGCTGCAGCGTAATCCACCATCGTATTTGATCTTGATCTGTTCCATAAAGCCTCCTTTAGGCCGTTTAGGCTAATGACCGTTTTGCGCTTAAAAGTTCTTTCTTCTGCCGCGCGTTCAGCTGCGGGAATGCCAGGTCCAAGCTCTCTAACGCGTCAATGACAGCCGCGGCGATGACAAGGCGCGAGAACCACTTGTTATTCGCTGGCACAACATACCAGGGCGCGTTCTTTGTTGCTGTTTTCCTGATCGTCTCTTCATACGCTTTCATGTACGCATCCCAGTATTCACGCTCGCGAAGGTCTGCCATGGAAAATTTCCAGTTGCGGCAGGGGTCATCCAGGCGGCGTAAAAGCCGTTTGTGCTGCTCCTGCTTGGAAATATTAAGGAAAAATTTGTGAACGGATGTGCCATTGCGCGCAAGATGTTTTTCAAGATCGCGGATACTTTCATAGCGTTGGCCAAAGATGTCTTTTGTGATAAGTTTTTTTGGAAGCTTTTGGTTCTGCAAGATCTTGGGATGAACGCAAACAGTGAGGACTTCTTCATAGTAAGAGCGGTTAAAGATGCCAATACGGCCGCGCTCGGGTAATCGACAGGTTGTCCGCCATAAGAAATCGTGGTCAAGTTCTTCGCGGGACGGTTCTTTGAAGGAAAACACCTGGCAGCCCTGAGGGTTGACGCCGGACATCACGTGTTTGATCGCTCCGTCTTTGCCCGCGGCATCCATGGCCTGAAAGATCAACAGCAGTGACCATTGGTCCTGGGCGTAGAGCTTTTCTTGCAGCGCACGCACGCGCTTGATGCCTTGAGAAAGGAGTTCTTCGGCTTGTTCCTTTGAACGCAGGTGCGCTGTATCCGCTGGATCAAAATCCTTGAGGCGGAAATTTTTTCCGCTGGTGATCTTGTAAGGTTGAATGAAGTTTTTTATTTTAGATATCATAAATAAAAGTATTTTTATTATACGAGATTTTTAAAAATTAGCAAAAACCTTTTGCTATTCTTGAAGGCTTTTTTTCGCCGATTCCCCTGCTAAATATCCGGTGGAGAAGGCTTGCTGCAGGTTGTATCCGCCACTGGGGCCGCGGCCCTCGATGGTTTCGCCGGCAAAATAAAGGCCTGGCACAAGGCGTGATCCCATTGTTTTCGGGTTGATGTCTTCCATGGCGACGCCTCCTTCGGTGGCCATCGCGCTTTCCCAAGACAGGCATCCATTGATCGTCAGAGGCTGTTTTTGCAAGATCATCATAAGGGCTTTTCGCTCATTCTTCGTGATCTGGTTCAATCGTTTTTCAGCTGGGAGCGTTATAAGCGTTAGCAAGGTTTTCGCCACGTTCTTGGGCAGGTAGTCGCGCAGAAAGTCACCGACAGTTGAAGCCATTGGCCGAGAGCATGCTTTGAGGATCTCTTTTTCGAGGTCCTGAGGCTTAGTTGAAGGAAGGAAATTCAAGAAAAGCGTTGCTGTCGGCTTTTGAGCCAGGGCTTTTAAGACCGATCGACTTATGTCCAGGATCAGAGGACCAGAGACACCAAAATGAGTGAACAGCATTTCCCCTGGCCCGCAAATGACCTTTTTTGTTCGGTCGATCAAGGCGACGGTAACATTTTTTATGGAGATCCCTTGCAGCGACTTTGCCCAAGCGTCCTCTGTCTTGAGCGGGGTCAGGGCTGGAAAAACAGTAAGGGTTTTGTGGCCAAATATTTTCGCGAAGCGCGCACCGTCACCTGTCGAGCCGGTTTTCGGATAAGAGCATCCGCCTGTGGCGATGATGAGCTTTTTCGCGCGTATCGAAACAGGATCCTGCGTGCGCAGGCAGAAAAGATCGTCATTTTTTTCGATATCAAGAACACAGGTATTAAAGCATGTGGTAACAGAATTTTTCTTCAGAAGTTCTTCAAGGACCGCGATGACCGATCGTGATCGATCCGTTGCGGGAAAGACCCGGCCGTTGTCCTCAACTTTCAGCGCAAGGCCATAACGCGCAAAAAAATCTTGAAGGTGCTGATTGGAGAACGTGAGCAAGGACGGCTTTAAGAAGCGTCCCGCGTGCTCGAATGCCGCGACCATATTGTCGATTGAAGCTGTATTGGTCAGATTGCAGCGATGATGACCGGTCAAAAGCAATTTACATCCGATCGCTTGATTCTTGTCGATCAGAATCACACGGCGGCATCCATCACTTGCGCGGATGGCTGCCATACATCCAGCTGCTCCGGCACCGATGATAGCGATATCGTAGGTAGAGGCTGTTGTGTTCATGCGATCAAAAGACCTGTTGGCCGCAAAGAAAAAGCGCCAGAAACTTTTTCTGGCGCTTTGAAAGTACGCGTTAGCTGTCCGCTCATTAACGTGACGGCAAAACCGCGCTCGGTGCCGCAGCGGGATTATTTAAGAAAGGTGCTAATTTCGCCCATGTTTTCTTGCCGACCTTGCCGTCCGCGGTCAGGCCATTTCCCTCCTGGAACGCTTTGATAGCGGCTTTTGTTTTACTTCCGATCACGCCATCGATCTTCCCTTGATATAGGCCAGCGTTTTGAAGTGCCTGCTGGATCTGCTTTGTCGTTGGGGTCTCTAAGGCTGTTGTGGATGTTTGTGTGTCTGGCATGATTTGTGATACAGAAGGGAGCGTCGCGGTTGCTGTTGTGGTCGTCATTTCGGTTGTCGGCGGCATCGATGGATCGGTCAATGAGATCGTGATCTCCTTGTTGGCGGCTGTCAGATCAGTTGGCAGCATCGCTGTTTCATTGCTTTTTGAACTACAGCCTACCACGCAAACCCCTAAAACGATCGCCAAGTAAAACGTACGCATACATCCTCCATTAATATTTGTAAAAGTTCTGTTAAAATGCCTAAAGCGCCTTTATAGGGCGCTTTAGTGTCATTATAGAACTTGCTGGGTATTTTACAAATAATTAAATAAAAATCTTTTTAAAGATTTTCAGGGTGATGTTTGACCACTTTCGCGTCTATCATATAAATGATATCTTCGGCGATGTTTGTGGCATGGTCGCAGATCCGCTCCAGATGCCTTGCGATCAACAGCAGCGGAACAGCGCGGGTTGCTGTCGTTGGATCTTTTGCCATATAGTCACAGATGAGCTCTTTTTGGATGAGATTGCGCAAGCGATCCGCTTCGTTATCCATCAAGATCACTTTGCGCGCGAGGTCCGCGTCATTGTTCAAGAAAGCGTTGATCGCTTTCTTGATCATTTGTTGGGCGATCACAGTTAATTGAGGAATATCGATCAGAGGTTTTAAGAGTGGTTTATCCGCAAGCTCGCAAACACGCTGTGCGATATCGACTGCGAGGTCTGCCATGCGCTCAAGGTCTGTTGTGATGCTCATGGCCATGGTTAAGAATCGCAGATCAATGGCCATAGGTTGCTGACAGGCAAGTAAATTCAGGCAATGCTCTTGCAAAGTGTTTTCCATCTCGTCGATCTTTTGATCACAAGTGATCACGTCTTTTGCCTTGGACGCATCCAGTGTTTTTAGCGCCTCAACCGATTCCAAGATGGCTTGATCAACAGACGTGGCCATTATGAGGATCCCGTCTTTGAGTTTACGTAATTCTTCATCAAAATGTCGTTGCATTTTTTCTCCTATGTTAATTCTTGGATCAGCTGTTGGACGTGTTGCTTGATCAGATCACGCACAGAGCGAAAGAATTCCAGGTCGTGCCCTTTAGGGTCAGGTATTTTCCAATCTATATGGACGTCTGCTGGGACAAAAGGACATTGATCACCGCATCCAAGCGTTATGACACGGTCAAATTTTTTAACAGGAAGATCATCAAAGCCTTTAGAGTCATTCTTAGAAATATCAATACCAATCTCTTGCATAACATTTATGGCAGTTGGATTGACAACTCCCGATGGCCGCGAGCCAGCGCTATAGACGTTAAATAAGTCCCCTGCCATCATTTTTGCAAAACCTTCGGCGATCTGACTTCGGCAAGAATTCTCAATGCAGACAAAAAGAATATTTTTCATTTTATCCGAACCTTCCCGTAATATAGTCTTCCGTTCGAGAGTCATGCGGCGCTTTAAAGATCTTTTCTGTTTTATCAAATTCGATCAGGTCCCCCAAAAGAAAAAATCCCGTATAATCTGAAATACGCGCGGCCTGTTGCATGTTGTGCGTGACAATGGCAATCGTGTAGTCTTTTTTTAGCTCTAAAATGAGTTCTTCGATCTTGCGTGTTGAGATCGGATCCAAGCTGGCGCACGGCTCATCGAACAAGAGGACTTCCGGCTGGATCGCCAGACAACGCGCGATGCAAAGACGCTGCTGCTGACCCCCGGAAAGCCTTAGCGCGCTATCATGCAGTCTATCCTTGACCTCATCCCAAATAGCAGATTTTTTTAACGACTCGACGACACGATCTTCAATAAGCTGTTTGTTCTTGATCCCGTTGACTTCAAGACCGTAGCTGATATTTTCAAAGATATTTTTTGGAAACGGATTTGGTTTTTGAAAGACCATGCCGACGCGACGTCGGACTTCCGCCGGATCGATGCACGGGCTTAAAATATCCAGGCAATCAAGATAGATCTTGCCCGTTAAGGTCGTGTTGGGCACCATTTCATTCATACGGTTTAAAAGGCGGATAAAGGTTGATTTTCCACATCCCGATGGCCCGATGATCGCCGTGACATGGTTTTTGGCGATATCGAGATTGATGTTCTTTAGGGCGTGGTGTTGGCCGTAAAAAAAGTCGACGCCATGCGCGCGCATTTTGATCGGTAGATTATCCATGATAATAACTCCTCTGTCGTTGACGGATAAAGATCGCCAGGCCGGAAACCAAAAGAACCAAGACCAGCAAGATAAAACTGCAGCCATAGGCGATCGCTGTTTGTTTTTCAGGATAAACGCCTTCTGTCATCAGAGCGTAGATGTGGTAAGGAAGGGCCATGACCTCTGAAAAAACGGATTTCGGGTATCCTTTTAAATAAAATGCTGCCGCAGTAAATAAAATAGGAGCGGTCTCTCCTGCGACACGGCCGATACTAAGGATCGTTCCTGTTAAGATTCCTGGAACGGCTGCAGGCAAAACAATCTTTTTAATGGTTTGCCATTTTGTCGCACCTAAGGCCATGGAGGCTTCACGTATTGAATGCGGGATCGCCAGCAATGCTTCCTGAGTTGCTGAAATAATGAGCGGTAAGACCAAAATACCAAGGCTTAAACTTCCCGAAAGAATAGAGGCGCCAAAGTTGAAGAATTTTACGAACACTGCTAAGCCAAAAAGCCCGAAGACAACAGAAGGGACGCCGGCTAAATTGTTAATACTTAAGCGGATAATGTTGACAACGGCCCCCTTAGGCGAATATTCACAAAGATAGATCGCACATGCGATGCCTAAGGGCAGAGCGAAAATAATCGCTCCCAGGGTTAAATAAAAAGTTCCAACGATGGCTGGCGCGACTCCGCCTGCTGTCATACCATCGCGAGGGCCGGCTGTTAAGAACTCCCAGGAAATAACACGGATACCACGGGCTGCGATAAAGAAAATAATAATGAACAAGAATGAGATCGTTGCGATAACAGAAAACGATAGGAATCCAAAGCCAATCTTTTGAATAGTGTTTTGGTTCATCCGGATAATCCCAATTTGATGCGAAAACGCCGGCTAATGATCTCCGCAAGAATATTAAAAAAGAATGTTATTAAAAATAAAGCCAATGCAATGGCAAAAAGCGCATGATAATGGTCTCCCCCTACAGGAGCTTCTCCCATTTCCGCGGCAATGGCGGCGGTCATTGGGCGGACAGGATCAAAAATAGATGTGGGAATGATCGCCGCTCCTCCAGCGGCCATCAAGACGGTCATGGTTTCTCCGATCGCGCGGCTCATACCAAGGATCACAGCAGTCGATATCCCTGATCCTGCGGCTGGAATAACAACCTTGATCAATGTTTGCCAGCGGGTCGCGCCTACGGCAAAAGAAGCTTCGCGAAAGGAGCGCGGGACATAGCTGAGGGCATCTTCAGCAAGGCTACAAACCGTCGGCGTTGCCATTACCCCTAAAATAATACTTGCGTTCAGGGTGCAAAGACCGATAGGGATGTTGAACGTTTTCTGCAAGAATGGCGCGAGGATAGCCATAGCAAAGAAGCCATAGATAATAGATGGAACGCTTGCCAGGATCTCAATGAGAGGCTTCAAGATAGCTTTTTGCTTGTAGCTTGCCATCTCATTGATATAAAGAGCGCTTCCGATACCCAGAGGAACACACACGAACATTGCCCCTAAGGAAACATAGAATGATCCAACGATCAATGGCAAGACGCCGAACTCTGGAGGTTCGTATGTAGGATACCAAAAACGGCCAAATAAGAAATCTGATATTTTAACATCCTTAAAGATTGGAAGGCCTTCTTTAAAGAGGACAAAGATGATCCCAACAAGAAAAAGCAATGATGAGAATGCCAAAACAGTAAAAACGCCTTGTATGATCTTTTCTTTAAGACGAAATAATGACATAATACTTATTATACAAAATTTTAAGAGACAAAGGAGCTTTGTTTTAGAAAACCAAAGCTCCTTTGTCTGGTGGCTTGTTTTCTTATTTTAATCCAACATACCCTAACTCATCAGCAATGCTTTGTCCTTGAGCACTTTTGATGAAGTCAAGATAATCTTTAGCGAGGCCTTTAGGAGCGCCGTTGGTATACATGAACAGCGGACGTCCAACCTTATATTTCCCAAGTAAAACCGTTTCCTTGGAAGGCATTACACCGTCGATTGTAACCGCTTTAATATCACCGGAAAGAAAGCCAAGTCCAACGTAGCCGATCGCATTTGGCGTACGTGCGACAGTTGTTGCGATCGCCTGATTTGATGCTTGCATAATGGCATCAGGACGCACCTTTTGCTTATCCAAAACAAGCTCCATGAACGCTTCAAAGGTTCCGCTGGAGGTATCACGAGAGATGGCGACGATCTTTTCGTTTTTTCCTCCAACTTGAGACCAATTGGAAATTTTCCCGGTATAAATATCTCTTACTTGGGATTTGGTCAAAGCGCTGATCCCGTTCGAAGGGTGGACAACGATCGCGATCCCATCCATAGCAACAATGTGTGCCTTGATGTCGCGGCCGTTGGAAGCACCTTTTTGAAGCTCAACATCTCTGATCGGTCGTGATGAATTAGCAATATCACAACTACCATCAATGATGGAAGCTATCCCAACACCGGAACCCCCGCCGCGTATAGAAATATCCGCATTAGGATTGTTTTGCATAAAAACTTCCGCGGCTTTTTGTGAAAGCGGTAAAACTGTTGTTGAGCCCGTAACAACGATCTTTTCTGCAAAAGCAGGCATTGCGATACTCAAGACCGCAAGCCCGGTAAGCAGAATTTTATTAAGAGTTTTCATTTCATTATCCTTTCATGGTTAGAACTTTAGATTCCAGTCAACCTGCAACATATGGGACGGCCTATATCCTGCTGGGCCTGAGCTTGAGGTGGCAACCTTGTTCAAGTCTTGGCTATAGTAATAATCAAAATCAAGCGATGTGTTCTTTCCTAACCCATAGGAAAAGATCGCTTCATAACTTTTCATATTAGTTCTTCCGCTGTAACGATCTGAATCCGGGAAGATGTCAAGCCAGGCATCACGGCTTAATTTGCCATAGATCAGTCTTGCCTGCCAGTCGCCTTTATTGCTGACTCTTTCCGCTCCAAACTTTACGCCAGCAGCAAAACCGCCACGGGCATTATCAACATCTTCGGAAACATTGAAAACGCCTTCACTGAAGATAGACGCGGAAGGAACAATGCCGCCAAACGGTTCTTTGATGCTGAATTCCATGCTTGGGTTAACGGAATTATAGTTATACTTATAAACACTGCCGTTAAGTGTATTGGTTGAGCGGTTTCTAAATGATGCACGTTTTTCAACACCGCTAAAGAAATAACCCGTGACAGCACCTTTTAATTTCAAAGAATCGCTTATCGCGTAGTTAAATCCAGGCTGAATTGCACCCATCATCGGATATTTTGATTCTACGGATGTATTTTCATCTAAGATGAACAATAAATTGTTCATGAATAGATCTATAGATGTGGATAATTTGTGTGTTAAGTTTACGGCAACACCTTCAGGGTTGATGTCTCCATCCCAGAGAAGGTCTGTGACGCGCCATAATGGATTGCTAAACTTACCAGCTATAAGCGAGAGGTTATTGTTAAAAGCATACTCACCGTAGGCATAATCTAAGATAATATTTTTAAATGAGCCTGGGGTGTTCGTATTGAAAGTGGAGTCTTTGCTTCCGGTCTGACCTAAGGTAATATTCGTTGAGCGTGGATCATTTACTTTACCGGTCGCGATTCCAATACCGACTTTCATCTTATCATTGGCTTTTGCTTCAACGCCGACACGAGCGCGCATACGAGCACGGTTTTCGTTCGATGTGCTTGTGTGTCTGTCAAATTGATAGCGAAAGCGAAAATCACCTTTAAGCTTCATGGTTTGAACCCATGAGGGTACGCTTTCGGATTTACCGGAAGCCAGTTGTTTTTTAACCTCTTCCTTGGTTTCCACAATCAAGGTGGCTCCTTCGCCAGGAGTCAAGATGCCTTTTTCGACAAGCTTTTGGATAAGCATGTCGACTTCGCCTGCTTTTGCCTGCGGCGCCATGACGCATACGCTCAGCAATGCAAGCACTGCGATCATAAATAATTTTTTCATGAAATTCCTCCGTTTAGTTTTCCAGCCATGTTTTGCGGATACGCCGTAAATTCTTTTCGATCTCTTTTACGAGCATTGCCGCATATGAGAAATCTGTCCTTTGATTTTCCAGATTAAAAATAATTGTATTAAGTTTATGGATTTGCGAACGTAGTTGGCTCATAAATATGTCTTGATCCAGTGCTGAAAATATCTGGATTTCCTGGTGCATGATTCACCTCCTCTCGTCACCCTACGTTATTCGCAATGAATATGGTGCTTTGAGTATAAAAAGAAGCTGTCACGGTGATATGGAGAGTGTGTGAACTTTGCGTGAAATATGAAAAAGGAAGAAAAAGCTTATGCTTCAGGGATGGTGAAGCTAAAGGTCGTTCCTTCGCCGGGTTTGGAGTGGGCCCAGATCTGGCCGCCGTGCGATAGGACGATGTGCTTGGCGATAGAAAGGCCAAGGCCGGTGCCGCCTAATTCCCGCGAGCGGGCTTTGTCGACACGATAAAATCGTTCAAAAATACGCGGAATATCTTCTTGTGGGATGCCGATACCCGTATCAGAAATATCGATCTGGATATATTTCTCGGCTACTTGCGCGCCGATCCTGATCGTTCCTTTTTGAGGAGTGTATTTGACAGCATTATCCAATAAGTTCAACAGTACCTGCGACAAACGCGCGTCATCAGCCATGGCCTTAGGCAGTTTTTCAGAGATCTCGCAGGAGACGGTTAATTGTTTTTCATCGATCGTTTTTTTAAGGATACTGATGCAGCGCAGGACTAAGGGCTTGATCTCAACCGGCAGGAATTCCATTTGTAATTTTTCAGATTCGATCTTAGCCAGGTCCAAAAGGTCGCTGATCAGGCTGGCCAGGCGGTTACTGTCCTGATAAATAATATTAATGAAATCTTTCGCGTTCTCCTTATCTTCGATGGCTCCTGATAGTAAGGTCTCCGCGTAACCTTTGATGCTGGAGATGGGTGTGCGTAATTCATGTGAAACATTGGCGACGAACTCTTGGCGGATCCTTTCCAGGCGCCGCAGTTCAGTAATGTCGTGGAAAACCAATACCGCGCCTTCAAGCCGATTATCCCTGATGATCGGCGTCCCGTTGACGCGCAAAATCTTGTCGTTGGGATGAGTGATCTGGACTTCTTGAGAGATAAAATTTTGGCTTAGTCCCAGTATTTGATCTGTGACCTGTTGGACAAGCGCGTTGCGGATCGCTTCGATCGGCTTGCGGCCTAAAGGTTCCGTGTCCACAAAGAACAGCTTTTTTAAGGATGGGTTCATTAAAATGATCTCGCCGCGGCTGTTGACGACCATGATCCCCTCGAACATGCTTGAGAGCACAGCATCTAATTTAGCGCTTTCGTGACGGATCCGTTCGATCTTATTGTTGATCTCATCGGACATATGTGTCAAGGCAGAAGCCAAGTCCCCTATCTCATCGGTCGAGTAGATGGACGGCTTTATGGAAAAATCCCCTTGCGCCATTGCCTTGGCGATGTTGGCCATCTGCGACAGAGGACGTGAAACAATGCTGGATATCAAGAAAGTCAGCGCAAGGCTTAGGATAAAAACGAGTAATAGTGTGAGCGCGATCGTTAGCTGGAATTTTTCTTGAAGGGCCCTAACATCGGTAAGCGGGATGGCAAATCGCAAAAACGCATTTTTTTCGTTATAGGAAAAAGGGATGGCGACGTATAGCAGATAATCCTTGATCGTATAGCTGTATCGCTTGATAAAGCCGAAACCCGTTTTGGCAGCTTGCTGGATCTCTTGGCGATCGCTATGGTTCTCAGCGGTCCTTAATTTCTCTTGGTCAAGATCACTGTCCCCTAATACGGTTCCGCTATTATCAATGATCGTGACCCGGACGTTCAATTGACGGCCCAGATCATCAGAGATCGCGTCAAAAGGGGTCGCGTCCCTTAAAAGATCTATTTGGGAGACAAGAAATTTACGCCCAAGGGATAGCTGGGCGTGAAGGTTTTTCTTTAGGCTTTTTTCAAGATAATCCTGAAGAGGGGTCGTTAGAAGAAAGTAACCGGCAACAAGCCCTAAGAGTGCCGCTGAGCAAAAGAACAGAGTCAGCTTCCAATGCAGCTTAATCCGCATCGATGTCATCTCGCATCTTGTATCCAACGCCAACTATGGTCTCAATGCGCTTTCCGGCCTTGCCTAACTTTTGCCGAAGGCGTTTGACATGGGTATCGATCGTGCGTGTATAGATCTCAGAGCTCATCCCCCAGACATCCGCAAGCAGTGTGTCGCGCGTCTGAACGCGTCCGCGTCGCTCCATGAGCACTGTCAGGAGCTTGAACTCCATCGCGGTCAATTCGATCTCTTTATCTTTGACCGTAGCCTTATGGCGAGGGATGTCCACGCAAATATCGCCGATCGACACGATATCTTTTTTTGTTTCAACGGTCTTTTTGCGGCGCAAGATCGCTTTGACCCTTAAGACAAGCTCGCGAGGGCTAAAGGGTTTGACCATATAATCATCCGCGCCCAACTCAAGGCCGACGACCCTATCGATCTCCTCGCCTTTCGCGGTGAGTATTACGATCGGTATATGCTTTAATCGTTCGTTGTTGCGGATCTCACGGCAGACAGAAAGGCCGTCCATTTTCGGGAGCATAATATCCAAAATGATCAGATCGATCGGTTTTTGATCTAGTATCTCGAACGCTTCTTCCCCGCAGATGCACGTCAGGCATTCGAGGTCAGCTTTTTCTAGATTATAGCGAACAAGTTTGGATATATTTCGATCGTCTTCGACGATGAGGATCTTTTGTGGCGAAGAAAACATTATTTTTTTATGAGAATCAATAACATTTTAAATCGTTTGATAGCTTTAAGGCTGTGCGGTTGATGCGCCGGCATAATAATGGACTGACCTTTTTTAAGAAGATGCGGTTTTTTGCTGATGCAGATCTTTACGGAGCCGTCCAAAACAATGACCATCGCATCGAACGGAGCTGTGTGCTCGCTTAATCCTTCATTTTTGTCAAAGGCGAAAAGCGTTACTGTTCCACTTTCGCCTTTGATGATCTCACGGCTGATCACAGAATTTTTCTGATAAGAAACGAGGCTTGAAAGATCCAGCGCGATCCCGCGGATGGTGTTGACGCTTTTTTTCATATGCAGAATACCTCTTTAGCTGTGATCAAGGATATTAGAATTTGATCTGGAATTCCGTACGAACAAATAATCCTGGGTCATCATTCTTGTAAAAGTTCCCAGGGATCAGATATTCAGCGAGAACATACATTGATATTGATTTTGTCAAAGCGTAATCGACACGCACCTCAGGAAGATGCCCTCGCGTCTTCCCTCTGCCGGAAAAGATCGTGTTCGCGGCCACTTGCTCATTGGCACGCAGAAAATAGTAGTTTAAAGAAAGCTTTGTTTTTTCTGTTGGTTTAACCGCGAATTCCGCGCAATAAGCGGAAATGTTCGTCCAGTAGTCAACAATGCCTGTTTCCGCTGCCATGCTCAAACTGTAGAGCTCCGAAAACCATGGATAGCGAGAGAATAAAGGATCCCAGGCTTCATTCTTATCTGTTCCTGCTTTATTACCAGAAAGATAGATAAATCCTGCTTTCGCTGTTGGTGTCCAGCGCATATCCTTGAAGTTCTTTTCAACATACCCATATCCACCCAGGGCTTCACGGCTATTCGCGCCATAATCACCAAACTGATATGCGGCCTGCCCTTTAATGGCCCAGGTAGGAAAATCATAGCGGGCAAAAGAACCGATCGTGTTAATGATCCCTTTTTGGGACTGGTACCCTACGCCGCCATCTGCATCTTCACGTTTGTAGATGTAATATCCATCGAGCGCGAGATTCTGGATCGATCGATTGCGCAGATAGCCAACATAGCCTTCTTCATCGGTCGTGTTCAAATTTTGGGGGGATTTGTCTTCATTGATGATCGGCAAATAGGTGTCGTCTTTTGGATTGCGGATATAAATAAAGTCAAAGGTGTTGCGCTCATTGATCGACCACGACGTTTTCATCGCGTTAAAATAATACGTGCGGGAACCGTCGTTGGGAGTACCGTCCGCTAAAAGAAAGTTCTCTCCATACCCAAAAAGATCCTGGCGGCCCAAGCGGATGTTGACCGGGGCATCAAGGACTTTCTTAAAATCAAAATATATATTGTCAAAAACAACTTCATTAATATCGTAACGAAGGCCTTTTTCGGTCTTTCCGCTGGGTTTTGAACTGGAAGGGGCGAAATACGTATAGGCCTTTGTTTCATTCGTTAATTTGCAATAAAAAGAATATTTTTCATCAAGGTCCGCTTGTCCCCAGAGGGATGTCTTGATCCTGAAGAAACTACGGTTATCAAGCTGGGTGTTGTCCATGTCACGCCAGTTTTTCCAATATTCATAACGCGCGCGTAAATAAGGGCCCCATTTAAATTTTACCTCTGCCTTTGCCTCTGCAACGACCGTGAGAATGATAAAACTGCTGATGATCCCAATGCCGATTTTACGCAACATGGTCCCTCCTTTTATGGTTTTTGCCCTGACAGATCGAGAATACGCCATGACACCCAATCGAGCGGAACAGCGCCGAGATACGTATTGGCGCTTGTGAATATCTTCTCAGGTTTTCCTAATAAGTCAAGCGGGATGCGAACGGTTATCTTTTTTGCGCTCCTCTTGATGACAACACCTTTTCCTTTGATCTGTTTGCGCTGGTCAAAGACCTTGTGCCACAGTGTTCCAAAGCGGATGCGGATCTTCGGCATATCCTTGAACGGCACATCTTTTTTATATCCAAACGTAAAAAGGGATAGGCCAACGGTCTTTCCTAAAGGCCTTGAAAGGGCCAAGGTGATCACGAGGCAATCATTTTCAAGGAAGACGGACCGTTTTTCAATGCCAACGAAGGAGGCGATCTCTTCATCCTCAAGCTCTTCAGGAGGAAGGCGCAGATCATCTTCCCTGTCCTTGGTCAGTGTTCGGCCGGAAGCATCTTTATTCACGATGATATCTGGAAAATCACCGAATAATTCCGGGGACCTGACGAAGGATAAAAGATATCCAGGGCTTGAGATGAACTGGGAATGATGCTTTTGAATAGCCAAATGCTTGATCGCGATCTCATCAGATGTCAGGGTGATCGATCTCCAGGAGATTTCATCCGCAAGCGCTTGAGGTGGATCTAACTTGCTTTGCGGATAATAACCAGCAGGCCGCGGCCAATGCTTATAATGGATCAGATAGGGGTTCAGTGCTGGGCGTAGCTCATTCTCAAGATCGAACAGCGCGACTTTTGTGAATAAGTATAAGGATCGATGGTCTGGATTATGGTCCGCGGGATGAGAAACAAAGATCTTTGTTGGTTTAAAATCACGAATGATCGACTTTAGGTCTTCTAAGATATCTTCGCCCTTATATTCAGCCCCGGGACGGAAAGCTGTTTGATATGGAACAGCGCGAACATGGGTTAACATGCTTTTGATCGGCGAACTTTGACCCCAATTGGTATACCAGATGTTCAATGTCTTAAAATCCGGGTAGCCAAGAAAAATGAGGTCTTGCTCATCAACACCTAAGATCTTGCCTGCTTCAATTCCCTCCTGACGGCGCATCTCACCCATAAGGCGGACGGCCTTGGGCATTAAGACAAAGTGTTTTCGGTAAACAAGAAAGGACCATTGATTATTGTCCCCATAGGTTAAGAAAACGATCTTCACCGGGACACCGTTACGTCGCGCGCGCTGAATGATGCCAGCGCACCCTAAAACTTCATCATCCGGATGAGGAGCAAGGATGAGGATGCGATCCGTGCTTGGAGCGGGAGTTGTCGAGATCCAGGCCTGGCGTGAAGGATGGCGAAGATAATCCCCTAGCGCAATGAATAAAAGCACTAAAAAGATGCTGATCAGGATACTGAATCGTAGCTTACGGAAGAATGTCATACGTTAACTTGTTCTGAGAGTTTTTTCCTAGAATATAATAGTTCGCGATGTCTTTGGTAATATAGCATAAATATGAGCGACGGCCGCTATATAAAAGTGAAAAACCATTCTTGATAAAAAATTCCTTAGCGCTTGAAGAGATCGTGCCCAAATGCACTCCGGCAATATGATCGTTTTGCAGATACTCCAGATATCGCGCGATCAATTTAGACCCTATGCGATGACGATGAAAGTTCTTGTCAATGTTGATATGCAAGGTCGCGGGATAGAGGCGCGAGAAATCCGGATCGCGGAATTCACCTTTGATCACGCTGACCATAAGATGCCTAAGGAATCGCAAGGCATTTTTCTTAAGGAAAATGCCTTTTCTGACCGCGCGCCATAATGCGGGCATCATGATCTGCCGCATAAAGATCTGCCGAGCCTTTTTCGTGTCCGTTGATCCAATGATATAGCCAACAACGGTATTCCCAACGACAGCAACAAAGCAAGATCGCGGTTCGAAGTCCGTGTAGTATCGCGTCAGGATATCCGCGACGATGACATCATCATCAACGAATAATGATAAGGGCAGGCCCAAAAAAGCTGTCGCGCAGCTTATACGCCGTAGCGCGTCACGATCGCTCGTATGATAAGGCCGGATCGTGACCGACCCAGCAATGACCGCGTGATCATCCATATTCTATTTTTCAGGTATTATGACGTGTTGTTCTTGTGTTAGGTCGGTACTATCAAAGTTCGCTGTTTTTGGTAACGCAATATTCAGTTTGTAAACGCTTTGGATCGATGCTGTTGCGGATATCAATCGCGCGTCCAGTAAGTGGCCGGCGAATGTTCGCGTTCGATCAATGAAATGAAAATGATATCCGGTGGCATTGATATTTTTCGCGTAATGAGGGAACCAAAAACCGATGATGGTCCCGGCAAGATCATTTTTCTGGAATATTCTTTGTTCGCTTATGGCTTGAGCGAGATCGGGATAAGGCTTCCACTGCGGAGGAACACTGCGCACAGTAACCTGGGAGAATTTTCCGTCGATACGGATAGCATAAAAGATATTCTTAAACGGCAAAGCGGCATCCAAAAGGTCTTTTATTTGAGCGTAGCTCAGTTCTTTATCCAAGGAGATCTTCTGATCAGGCCTAAAGAATGTCACGGTCGCGAAAGGCAGTTGTGTTGATGGGTCTGGCTTCAGGACGCTCCCGTCAGATTTGACTTGATAGACTTGGCCATCCAGAACGATCATTTCGCCGTCAAGGTCATTGAAGGTGCCAAGGCCAAAATCTCCTTGCTGCAAAAGCTCTGCGCAGGTTAGATCCCCCTCAAAGACACCTTGAGAAAGCGCGTCCATAACAGAAGATTGAAAGATGACACTTGGCGTTGTTGGTTTTGAGGGGCTGCATGCGTAAAACACCAGGCAGAGCGAAAGAAAAAGAAAGGAGCGTATGGATAAAAATATTCTTTTGCGCATTTTAAGAATAGTCACAGAGGCTGCTGGACGATAGGTTTGGATCTGTTGTCAGATTGATCCCTAACCGGCGTAAGCCAGCTTCGTCCCCTGGCGTTGGGATATGGGTCATGTGCATCTCGCAGCCACGTAATTCACTGATCTTTTCTAAGGCCAGTTGTGAAACAGGGCTTGTTGTCGCGCTAATACTTAAGCTGATCAAGGCTTCATCTAGATCAAGGCTTAATGTTTTCATCTTTAAAATATCTTTTTTCAGGTTCGATATCGAGTCAATGGATGTTTTGGACAATAGCGGGATCTTATCAGGGACATCGGCCAATTCCTTGAGCGCGTTTAAGATCAGGCTTGATGCCGCGTGCATGAGCGAGGAATTCTTGCCCGTGATGATACGGCCATCGGCCAGTTCGATAGCTGCCCCGCAAAATATCCCTTTATTGCCTTTGCCTTGTTGTTGCGCTTGTTCCGCGGCCGTTCGGGCGGCTTCGACGACCTTGCGATCACTGGTGTTGATGTTCATCTCCTTCATCAGCAGCTCTCCTCGCTCAACGGATTCCTTATCGACCAGGCCCAGCGCGTACTCACATTTATACCGAAAATAACGTCGGATGATCTCTTGGCACGCGGCTTCCTGGACCGCTTGATCATCGGTAATGCCGAATCCTGCGCGATTGACTCCCATATCTGTTGGCGAATGGTAAATTTCATCACCCGTGATCTTTTCAAGGATACGTTTGACCACCGGGAATACTTCCACATCACGATTGTAATTGATGGCCAGTTTGTCGTACGCTTGCAAATGAAAAGGATCGATCATATTAAAATCCTTGATGTCAGCCGTTGCGGATTCATAGGCGACATTAACGGGATGCTTGAGCGGAATGCTCCAAATTGGGAATGTTTCAAATTTCGCGTAGCCCGCGTTGATCCCTTGTTTATGTTCATGATAAAGCTGTGAGAGGCACGTGGCAAGTTTGCCGCTGCCCGGCCCTGGGCCGGTCACGATCACAAGGCGCTTGGTCGTTGAGATATATTCATTCGCGCCGTAACCTTCTTCGCTAACGATCAGGTCAACATTCGTCGGATATCCTTTCGTGAAGGCGTGCGTGTAAACACGTACCCCCAATCGTTCAAGCTTGTTCTTAAAAATGGTCGCGGCAGGTTGTTGATTGAAGCGAGTGATCACGACCGCGCAGATATCGATCCCCCAGTCCTTAAGGTCATCGATCAGCTTTAACGCGTCGACATCATAAGTGATCCCAAAATCCGCGCGGATCTTTCGTCGCTCAATATCGCCCGCGTGGATACACAAGATAATGTCCGCGTCATTTTCAAGACGCTTGAGGAGTTTGATCTTGACGTTTGGGTCAAAACCCGGTAAGACACGAGAAGCGTGATAATCAAACAAAAGCTTTCCGCCAAACTCAAGATAAAGCTTGTTATCGAACCGCTTTACGCGCTCGAGGATCTCATTGGCTTGTTCGCAGAGGTATTTTTCGTTATCAAAGCCTGCCTTCTTACCTAACGGCTTGACCTGAAGATCTAAAGAAGTGGGCATGGATCCTCCGCGTTAAATGGATTGTCCGTCGTCTAACTTTTCAGGATGGTGCTTCACGATCTTGGCGTGGACCATATAAATGACATCTTCCGCAATATTCGTCGCGTGATCGCCGATCCTTTCCAAGTGTCGCGCGATCAAAAGCAAAGGCACGGCGCGGGTCACTGTCTTGCTGTCTTTGATCATGTAGTCATTGACCAGCTCTTGACGAATAACATTATTCAATTGGTCGACCTCAGAATCAGAAAGGATGACCTTGCGCGCGATACTTTCATCATGATTTACGAACGCATCGATCGCGTTCTTGACCATGCTTGAGGTCAGTGCCGAAAGTTTTGGGATATCGACCAATGGCTTCAAATGCGGCATCCCCGAAAGCTCAAGGACGCGATGGGCGATATTGACAGCAAGATCCGCGATACGTTCAAGTTCCGCGTTGATCTTCATTCCTGTCGTTATAAAACGAAGGTCGCTGGCCATTGGCTGCATACGGGCCAAGAGGTCGATCGCTTGCTCTTCAATGAAGAGCTCCATTTCATCGATCTGTTGGTCATTGTTTATGACAGTACGCGCCAAAGCCGGGTCTTGGTCTTTAAGCGCCCGCGTGGCGTTCTGAATGGCATCTTCTGCTAATGATGCCATTTTAATGATGTTCGCGTTCAAATTACGTAGATCTTCGTCAAAATGTCTTTGCATGATGCCTCCTTAACCGTATCGTCCTGTGATATAACCCTCGGTCCGACTATCTTGGGGTTTTGTAAAGATCACCTCTGTTTTATTGAATTCAACAAGCTCTCCAAGCAGCATGAATCCCGTTTCGTCCGAGACGCGGGCGGCCTGTTGCATGTTGTGCGTGACAATGATGATCGTGAAATTCTTTTTTAACTCGCGCATAAGGTCTTCGATGCCAGTCGTTGATTGTGGATCCAGGGCGGAACAGGGTTCATCCATCAAAAGGATATCCGGTTTAACAGCGATCAGGCGCGCGATGCACAAGCGTTGACGTTGCTCTAGCGTCAAGCTAAACGCAGAACGGTTTAGACGATCTTTTAGCTCATCCCAAAGAAAGACCGCTTTTAAACTTTTCTCAACGAATGGATCAAGGTCGCGTTTGATGCCGTGGACCTTAAGCCCAAAAACAAGGTTGTCGTAGATGGATAGCGGAAAAGGATTCGGGCGTTGAAAGACCATGCCCACTTTCTTGCGAAGGGTCACGAGGTTGGTCCTCTGGTCCAGGATATTCTCACCGTCTATGACGAACTGGCCTTTAATTTTAATGCCTTCCACAAGGTCGTTCATGCGATTAAAAACACGCAGTAGCGTGGATTTACCACAGCCGGATGGACCGATAACGGCGATGATGCGTTTTTCTTCCAGCGCTAAATTGATATTTTTTAACGCTTGAAAATCGCCATACCATAGGTCAAGGTTTTTTATCTCGATCTTTGCCATCAACCAAATCTCCCTCGAATATAATCATCCGTGCGGCGGTCAGAAGGCGCTGTAAATATTTTTTCGGTCTGATCGAGCTCGATCAGTTCTCCGGTCAGAAAGAACGCTGTTCGGTCGCCGACGCGAGCCGCCTGCTTGACATTGTTGGTCACAAGGATGATCGTATAATCTTTTTTCAACTTTAGCATGGCTTCTTCCACTTTTGCCGTTGAGATCGGATCTAGGCCAGAACATGGTTCATCGAACAAGATCACTTCAGGCTGAACAGCCAATGTCCGAGCGATACAAAGTCTTTGCTGCTGCCCTCCTGAGAGCTTAAAAGCAGATTCATGCAGGCGATCCTTCATTTCTTGCCAAAGATACGCTTGCTTGAGGGCTGTTTCCACAGCCTCCTCGAGGCTGTGTTTATTACGGACACCGCTCATGCGAACCCCGTATGCGACATTGTCGAAGACGGATAAAGGCAAAGGCGAAGGCATCGCGAACACCATCCCGATCTTCTTGCGGATCAGCTCGATATCTATTTTTGTGATATCGCGGCCATCCAAAAGAACGCTGCCGGACATACGAAAGCTAAGCGTAAGATCATTAAGGCGATTGAGCATGCGCAAGAATGATGTTTTTCCGCTGTTCGATGGGCCAATCGCGCAAAGGATCTCGTTTTTTTTCACCTGCATGGTGATATTCTTGAGCGCTTGGGCTGCCCCGAACCAAATATTTAATCGTTGGATATCGATCTTTACCATTTTTTCTTCTTCCGAAATCGCGCGCGAATGATGATCGCGATCAAATTAACAAAAAGCACCAATATCAATAGAACCAACGCTGTTCCATAGGTGATCTTAGGATCAACGTTAGGGACCTGTGTTGAGATCACGTACAAGTGATACGGCAAGGCCATTACCTGATCAAAAACCGACGAAGGAAGGCGTGGCAGATAAAAAGCGGCTACCGTAAAAAGGATAGGCGCGGTTTCCCCCGCGGCCCGGCCGATCCCCAGGATCGTTCCGGTAATAATTCCAGGGATGGCGTTGGGCAGAACAATGTGGCGAATAGTCTGCCATTTACTCGCGCCAAGAGATAGGCTGACCTCTCGAAAAACATGAGGAACGCTCTCTAAGGCCTCACGTGACGCGGTGATGATGATCGGCAATATCATAATGCCAAGTGTCAAGGATCCAGAAAGGATCGACGCGCCGAATTTGCAAAAAGACACAAAGAGAACGAGGCCAAAAAGTCCATAAACGACCGATGGAACACCCGCGAGGTTAACGATCGCGAGCTTGATGATGCGTGTTAAAAGGTTGTCTTTCGCGTATTCACTTAAATAGATCGCTGCCAGCAAACCGACGGGTAAAGCGAAAACGATAGCCCCAGAGACCAAATAGATGGTCCCCACGATCGCGGGAAAGATGCCGCCGGCACGCATTCCCTGGCGTGGGATATCGGTAATGAACTGCCATGTCATGGCCGGCCATCCTTTTTGGATGATAATGAAGACGATCAATCCTACCGGAACAATGACCAAAAGGTTCGCGAGAAATAAAAGGGCAAATGCGATCTTTTGTCGTTGAAGTGATGTCATACTCTTTGATCCTTATGCAAGAAAAAGTCAGATGTCACATTGATCGCGAAGCTGATCACGAATAAAACAATGCCGATCGCGAACAAAGCAAAATAATGCTCACTGCCGACCACGGTCTCACCCATTTCAGCAGCGATAGTCGCCGTCAATGTTCTCACGGGCTGCAGGATACTTTTTGGTATCGCTGCTGCGTTGCCTGTGATCATCATCACTGCCATGGTTTCTCCGATCACTCGCCCGATACCTAACATGACCGCCGCGACGATCCCGGAACTAGCCGCTGGCAGGATCACGCGGTAGATGGTCTGCCAATGCGTGGCCCCCAGAGCCAAAGCTCCTTCTTTATAAGACTTCGGAACAGAATAGAGCGCGTCTTCGGCGATAGATACGATCGTTGGCATTGCCATGAACGCGAGCATAATAGAACCTGAAAAAGCAGTTAACCCTGTGGGGATGTCAAATAAATTCTTGACCCAGGGAACGAGGGTCATCATGCCGATAAACCCCAGCACAACGCTTGGGATCGCCGCTAAAAGCTCAATACCCGCTTTAAGGACCTCTTTGATCTTAGCGGGCGCGATCTCAGCGATATAGACCGCGCAGGCTATCCCGATCGGTACAGAGATGATCGCCGCGCCAATAGTCACAAATAATGAGCCAAGGATCAATGGTAAAATACCCAACTGAGGCGGTTCTGAGATCGGATACCAGCTTTTTCCAGCAAGGAATTCAAAGGGGCCGACGATCGTCAGCAAGGAAAGCCCTTCCTTCAGTAAGAAAAGGAAGATCAGGATAACAAAAAAGATGGACGCGAGGCCGCAGAAGAATATCAGCTTTTCAATAATAAATTCTTTGATCTTTCGCATATTATTATTTCTGCAGTGGAACAAAATCATTGATCAAAACTATCTCCTGCCCTTGCGGTGAATGGGCAAAATCAATGAACATCTTGATCGCGCCTTGAGGCTCACCCTTTGTGTACAAATATAGCGGCCTAGATATTGGATAAGTCTGGTTTATGACATTTTCGATCGTTGGATCCGCATACGGTGAACGCTCATCAAGCGCAATGGCGATCGCCTTATGTTTTGGCGAAATATAACCCATTCCGTAATATCCTATTGCGCCTGTATTTGTCGCGACTTCATCGGCGATGGCTTGTGACGATGAGAGCAAAAGCGCTGTTGGAGCAAATTCTTCTTTCGAGTCTTTTTTATTCTGCCGAAGAACATGTTCTTTAAAATAAATATGTGTCCCTGAATTTACTTCCCTAGAAAGGACAACGATACTTTGGTCCATCCCGCCAACATCTTTCCAATTAGTGATATGACCGGAAAAGATCTGAGCTAGCTGATCAATAGTAAGTTTTTTAACTGGATTTTTAGGGTGAACGACAACGGCTAGGCCGTCTAAGGCGGCAATGATCTCAAAAGGATCGATCCCGCGTTTTTGAGCAAGCTTGATCTCTTTTGGTTTGATGTTGCGAGACGTCATCGCGATATCGCATGTGCCATTGATCAAGCTGGCTATGCCTGTTCCGGAACCACCGCCAGTAACAGCAATGAACACATCAGGGTCTTTGGACATGAAATCCTCTGCCCAAGCCTGTATTAGGTTTACCATTGTGTCCGAACCTTTGATCTGCAAAGAATTTTTTGAGGGTGGATTAAAAATGCAGGATGTACAGAATATTAAAAGCGTAAAAACCAGAAACGCGTGTCGTTTTGTGAACATTGACGAAATTCTTTCAATTAGTAACTGAGAATGGAAATGACCCAATTCATTATATCGGGAATTAGTAAAAATTCAATATACGATTATTTTTATTTATTAAGCGATACGAAAAAGAAAGGCAGGGAGTTAGTGATTACGATCTCTGCGGAATTTTTCTTTTTTTCCAGGCAAAATGGACAAGCCCTGCAAGGACGCATAGCAAAAACAGCAGACCTGCGCGTGTCAATAAAATATAGAGCTGATCGCTGGCCGCGACATTCTTCATCATAATAAGCGGTAGCCATTCTTGAAAGAGCCAAACACCTAAGATGATGAATAAAAAGGCAGGAGTGATGTATTTGATAATGAACCTGTAGATCCTTGGTATGCGCATATCTGCTCCCTGATGGATCTCATCCCAGGCTTTATTCATACCAAAAACCCAGGAAAAGAGGATGACTTCAACGGTCGCAAAAAGGACCAAAAAGAACGTTCCTCCCCAAAAATCAAGCTCATCAACAACCCCGTTCTTCAAGAAAAAAATCGCAGGTTGACATAAAATAAAGGCAACGATCGCGAAGATACCAACAGCTTTTTTGCGAGAGATATTGAATTCATCTTCAAGAAAAGCGACCGCTGGTTGAGCCAACGAGACAGATGAAGTGATGCCGGCAAGGAACAGAAGAAAGAACCAGGCAAAGCCAAATATTTGCGCGAAAGGCAATTGGTTGATGATCAAAGGCATTGTCACAAAGCCAAGATTGAAAATGCCAGAATTCGCGACCGATTGCGTATCGTTGGGGCCAAAGAAAACAAATGCCGCTGGCAAAATGATCGTCCCGCCCAAGATGACTTCAGCGACTGTATTGGTGCTGATCGCGGTCGTGCCGGACAAGACGACATCGTCCGCTTTTGATAAATAACTCGCATAGGTCAATATAACGCCAATACCGACGCTGAGGGTAAAAAAGATCTGCCCTGCTGCTTCAAGCCAGACTTTTGCGTTCAAGAGTGAAGAAAAGTCTGGATTCCAGACAAAACCAAGGCCGTTGACGATGTTCCAATCCGGCTTTAATGGATCAGGGGTCCCAAGGGTCAAGACACGAACAAAGAGGATCACGCTAAAGAAAAATAATAATGGCATCGCGATCCTGCAAAATTTTTCGATCCCTTTTTTGATACCATGGTAAATGATCACGATATTCGCAATGAATGTCACAAGAAAGAATGTGTATGCTGGCATAATGCTGGAAAAATATTGATTTTGCGTCAGACCTTGGTAGCCGGACAAAAAGGCCTTCATCCCCTGCTGGTCAGTGATCAACTGGTATTTTCCAAGAAAAGAAAAGACGCTATAGGCAAGAGTCCATGATTCAATAAAAAGGTAATACGAAAAAATAACTAAAGGGCCAAATATGCCAATGACGCCAAAGTATTTAATAAAGCGATTTTTCTGCCAGATACTATGAAAGATGCCAGGCGCTGTCCCGTGCCCAAAGCCGCCGCCATAACGGCCAAGCGTCCACTCCACCCAGACCAAAGGCACGCCTAAGAGCAATAATGAAATAAAGTATGGGACCATGAACGCCCCACCGCCATTCATGGCGACCTTCGCGGGAAACCTAAGGAAATTACCCAGGCCGATAGCCGATCCCGCAACGGCCATGATAATGCCTAAGCGCGATGACCAAGAATCTCGGTTCTTTTTCATTTTATCAATTTTTTTTAGCTTTTACGCTTACGTGATCTCTTCTAACGGCTGAAGAAAAGCCTTAACCCCATCTTTGCCTAAGGTTTTGCGCAATTCACGGACAGCGGATATAATCCGCTGCGCTTCCATTGCCGTGCACGCGACATATAATAGATTATTGCGCCCCGGCCATACATCAGTCCCCTCATGCGTTCCTGATGATGATCCACGCCCAAAGGTGCCAGCAACCTTCGTATAGTTCGGCTTAACCATGCAGGAGCTTAAAAGATCATGTATTTCCTGATCGACAGATTCATTATATGCGATCAAAATCATTTTAAGCATGAGCACCGTCCTTATTTTTCGGCCTTTCTTTGTGTATAATAGCATAAAATGTGGGGACAAAGATCATCGTGATCATCGTTGAAACAGCGAGCCCGCCAGACATCGTGATCCCTAAAGGCTGCCATGTTTCTGATCCGACCCCTTGAGAGAACGCTAGAGGTAAGAATCCCGCAAGTGTCGTTACCGTGGTCATCAAGACAGGACGTAGACGCTCTTTCCCTGCCACTGTTACCGCCTCTTGCATGGACGCTCCCCTCCTGCGCAAGATAATGATATAGCTGATCAAAACGATCGCGTTATTAACAACAATACCCATAAGCATGATGATGCCTAGATAACTGATCACGCTTAATGTTGTTCCCGTCAAGAACATCGCCAAAATAATACCTACAAAAGTAAAAGGGATCGAGAACATGATGATGAACGGATCGACGAGTGATTCAAATTGTGCCGCCATGATCATGTATACAAGAGTTACGCCCAAAAGCAAAAGTAAGCCAAGGTCGCCAAAGGCTTTGCGCTGCTCATCCGCCTCTCCACCGATGCTGACCATGATATTGGACGGCAAAACAATGTTCTTCAGCTCTTTTTTAATATCGTCAACCACCTTGCCCGAAGAGCGCTTGAACGTATTGCATTCCACGCGGACAACGCGTTCACGATTTTGTCGTTCAATATTGACAGGCCCCAGCACTTCAGCGATCGTTGCGATATTGGACAACTTGATCTGTTGATTTCTTGCTGGTGATAAGATCGAAAGGTTTTCGAGGTCTTCGATCTTCTGACGTGACGATTCTTCTAAGCGGACGACAATGTCATAAGTTTCGCCTTTTTCGCGATATTTTGTCGCGGTGGATCCCGCGATCGCGGTGTTTAGATTTTTGGCGATATCATTCATCGTAAGCCCTAAAACAGCTGCTTTTTCCCTGTTGATCTCAATAATGAGCTCTGGCCTGTTCAACTCTCGAGAGATAGAAACATCGACCGTCCCAGGGATCTTTTCTATCATAGTCTTAATGGTATTCGCCACCCTATCTGTTTCTTCAAAAGAATTCCCAACGATCTCCACCTGAACCGTTTTTCCGCCTGTTCCAGAAATAAGACGTCCAATGGGATTTCCTGTGGAAACGTTGATCTTCAGGACGCCAGGTATCTTTCGAAATTCATTTCTTAAAAACTGAGCGATCTCCTTATCTGATCGTTTTCGCTCTGTCTTAGGCACAAGCTTGGCGCCACTCGTAATGATATGCGGCCCTGTTTCTTGGCCGCTTGCCCGCGCGCGGCCAGGGGCGTCACCTGTACGACAAAAAACAAATTTTGCCTCAGGGACATGTGTCTGTATGATCTCTTCGACACGTCTCGCTATCTGATCTGTTTCTTCCAGGCGTGTTCCAAGCGGTAAATTGATCGTGAGCCTCAGATCGCCGGTATCCTCTTCCGGAGAAAACTCGTTACCGATAAAAGGCGTTAAGAATAAAGTCGCCACAAAAACTCCCGCGAACATCGTCATCACGAACTTCTTGTGACGCAGTGCCCACGCAAGCATCGCTGCGTAAATATTTTCCAAGGACCTAAAAACGTTCTCAGACAAGGCATAAAAGTTATTACGTCGAACTTTTTGGGCAATTACGTTAGAAGGCATGAGCCATTTTGAACATAACATCGGGGTAAAGCTTGAGGACGTGAATAGCGAGGCGAGCAAGGTAACCGTCACGATGATCGCGAGCTCGCCGAACATGATACCAACAACCCCTGTTAGAAAAAGCATTGGCAAGAAAACAACGACTGTCGTAAATGTTGATGCGGCGATGGACAAAAACATTTCTTTAGATCCAAAGATCGCCGCTTCATTCGGCCGGTTGCCATGTTCGATCTTGCGGTAAACATTGTCCACAATAACAATGGCGTTATCCACGATCATCCCCGCGGCGATCGCCAAGGAAGAAAGGCTGATGACATTGATCGTTCGTCCGCTCAAAAATAAATAAATAAATGCGATCAGCAAGGAAAAAGGGATCGTAAGGGCGATGATGATGCTCGGTAAAAGACGACGCAAGAAGAACCAAACAACAAAAATGACCAGAACGATCCCGATCCATACAGTTGACTTAAGATTGTTGAGCGAGTCTATGATATCCTGTGAATTGTCGAAGATCGTGAACATCTTGATATCCGTGGGAAGGGCCCCTTGCAGTTCATCTAGCCTTTTTTTGACCCGCTGAGCGACCTCAACGGTATTCGTGTCGGTTTGTTTTTGGATCATCAAAAGAAGGCCAGGTGCACGATTGATACGGACGTTCAGAACAACTTCCTTAAAGCCATCCTCGATACGCGCGACGTCTTTCAAATAAACAAGCTTATTCCCTTGCCTTGCGAGAATGACCTTGTCTATTTCTTTTGGGCTAGCGAATTCACCAGGTAAACGAACAAGATAATCCGTTAAGCCGGATTTCAGCTTGCCTAAAGGCTGTGAAATATTCTCCTGGCGTAACGCGTTTTCTAGGTCATTAACAGAAAGGCCGTAGCCTTCTAGGCGTTGGCGGTCAGCCCAAACATTGATCTGCCTCTCAAGTCCTCCGATCAGCTCAACCGTTCCAACACCTGGTAATTGGCGTAATGAGTCGGCGACCCGCTTATCGATGATATCGTAAAGTTCCGCGTAGGATTGCTGACCGGTGATCCCTAAAAACAGGATCGGGATATTTGATGTGTTGAACTTGTAGATAAATGGAAGGTCCATTTCATCTGGGATATCTGGCAAAAATCGCTTGGCGAGCTCGATTCGGTCACGGATATCGTTGGAAACGGCATCAAGATCGGTTTCCCAAGAAAATTTTAGCGAAATAAGGGACAACCCATCGCTGGAATGCGAGATGATCTTTTCCAGACCGGGTGTTGTCGCCAATTGATTCTCGAGAGGCTCTGTGACCTTAACCTCCACGTCTTCAGGGCTAGCGCCCGGATAAGAGGAAATGACCGTGATCACGGGAGGTTCGATCTTTGGCATGGAGTCGATACCTAAACGTGATAAGCTATAGATCGCTAACACAATGATCGCGGAAAAGATCATCAAATTGGTGACAGGACGTTTTACGCCGAATTCAGGGAGGTTCATAGCTTGAACTCCTGCCGGGATCGCGTATCAACACGTACCTTCGCTCCATCAAAAAGGCGTTGCTGACCCATGATCACAACTGCATCATCTGGATCAACACCGCTTGTAACCTCCACTAGATCCGCGCTGCGAATTCCCAATGTAACGCCGCGTAATTGTGCAGTATCGTTGTTGATAACATAAACATACGCGTTAGGCTCTTTACCCATGATCGCTTCTTTGCGTACCGCGATAGCGTCTTGATGCGCCTCGATCACGATCTCTACTTTCGCGAACATGCCTGATTTTAATTTATCCTCAGGATTAGGGATAAGGATCTCTATGGGAAAAGATCGGTTTGCCGTATTCACGATCGGGCTGATCTTCGTGATACGGCCATTAAAGATATCACCAGGATACGCATCGAACTGCAAATGAACAGCTTGATCAAAAAAGATCTTTGTGGCATAGATCTCAGGAATATCGATCACGATCTTCATCTGATCCATTTTAACGATCAAGCCAACCGCGGTTTGCGTAGTTAGATGTTCTCCGAGGTCAACAGATATCCCTCCGACGACACCATCCATTGGGCTCTCGACAGGAGCTTTTTCAAAGCGCAAGCCTACTTCATCACGGTCGATATACATGAGCACATCACCTTTTTTTACCGCATCCCCTTCTACTTTTATTTTTTCGATCAGCTTTCCTGGAACCTTAGGATAGATCAGCGCTTCTTCTTGAGCTCTGACATTGCCCACATACTCCAAGCTTCGATTCATCGTACGCGTTTGCGCCTTCTCGACCTGAACAGGAATGGCATGATCGACGATCTCTATTTTTGATCGATATTTATCCAAATAAAAACGCGCGAATCCCACAACAACAAAAACGCTAAAGATCAAGATGGTTATAATGATAACAGTTCTCTTCATTGTAATCCTCCGGTGGCCTTAAGAAAATCAGCATGAGCGATCAGGTAATCATAGACCGCTTGGGTCTTTTTAAAGATCGAAATATCCCGGCCTATCTGCGCGTCCGAAAGATCAAGCTGGCTTGCTTCCCCTTTTTCGTATTGCGCGACGACCTTTTTGATCGAATTTTCATACCAGACAAGCTCCGCTTCGACAGCTTGGAGCCGTGACATTGAACCCTTTAGAATAAGATACGCTTGTTTAAGTTCCAGCGCGATATCTTTGATCGTTTTTTCCTTTAAGAGCTGTACTTGCTTGAGATCCGTGATCGCTTGGTCCACCTTTGCTTTCGTGCCCCAGCCGTCAAAGACAGGCCAAGAGAATGTTACACCGATCACCATGTTGTCGTTCCAATTCTTTGATGTTGTTGAAAGGATATGCGAACGGCTGTAGTAATCCCAAGAGGCATGGATCGTTGGACGTCCATCTGCTTTCGCGATCTCGATCGCCTTGATACCGGATCTCTCACGGGCCTCAAATTCTTTAATCTCAGGACGGCTTGCCAAAGCCTCTAAGAAACTCTCATCGTAAAGAAAATCCCTTGGCTCGTACGCGAGGGCTCCTGTCAGGGATAAAGCAATGTCGTTTTCAAGATAGAGCGCATTGCGGAGGATCGCTTTTAGCGAGCTGATCTGATCGAGCGATTCATAATAGACCACAGCGACGTTTTCCAAAGAGTTCTTAAGCCGAAGAATATCATTCTCGGACGCCAACCCTTTTTGATAGCGAGCAGAAATAAATTCTAGATGTTGCTGCGTATTGTCTACGATCGCTTTATTAAGGCGCGCGTATTCTTGGGCTAGCAGTGTCGCGCAAAAAGTTTTCGTAACGGTTAAAATGATCTCATGCCGCGCCTTGGTCGTGATCGCTTGTGCGGCTTGCATATCATATTTTGTTTTCTCGATCTGGTTCGTGATCGAGCCTCCCTTGTAAAGGTATTGACGGATCGATGTCTGCGTGATCGTCGAGCTCATGTCCGCGGGATAGTATCCTTTATCGTACTGCTGTGTACCGGCAAAGGTCAACGTTGGCCAAAGCTCGCTTTTATCACTTGCGAGCTGAGCTTTGATGCGCGCGACATCCTGCGCTTGTAAGCGTATGGATCGATTATCCCGTAAAGCAAGCGTGATCGCCTCATCAAGGGTCAGCACAAGCTCTTCTGCGAACGCGCTGGGCGGTGGGCAGCAAAAAATGGTAAGAAAATAGAAAAGAATAATGATGGCAGTATCTTGGGTTTTATTTCTCATTCGTGCCTTTTTGACATGCATCACGGATCAATGATAGGATCTTAAGGTAGTTCGCGCGATCCTTCATTGAGATTTTCTGAAAAAGATGCATGATCCCTTCACGGCGGATCTGGTGGATCTTTTTAGCCAAAGCCATTCCCTTAGCTGATAAAACAATGCTGACAACACGCCGGTCATTAGCGTCGACGGTCCGGGCCGCATAGCCATCCCTAACAAGCCGATCGACGATCCCTGTCATGGTGGCCATTGTGACGTTCATAAAACCGGCCAGATCCTTCATCTTTGATCTGTCATGGCGATAGAGATAGTCCATAATGAACAGCTGTGGGACCGTCAAGGGGATCTTGGCAACCTTCATATTGGGTTGACGCAAGAACTCGCGGATGATCACCGGAAAGATCTCGAGAACTGCTTCCGCGTATCGTTCTAATGTGAGGGCCATGCTGGACTCCTTTGAGAATGATTAGCTTCCCTAACTATTTGCTATATGAACTATAGCACAGAGACCCTCTGATAACAATAATTTTTATGGATCTTGGGCGCACGCGACATGCGTCGTTGATGTTTGCTTGCTACGGTAAGCATTTATGTTGGTGATCTTGCCAAATCGTGGATCATCGGATGTTGAACTTCTCAATAGAGTCGATCCCTCCGATGATGATCATGATGTCATCTGGACTAAATTTGTGCTCGGCGGGCGGCATGATGATCAAATTGCCGGTTAACGCGTTCTTGATCGCGAGAACATCGATCTGATATTTATTACGTAAAGCTAATTCTTTGATCGTTTTTCCGATAAAACTATCGGGGATAGAAGCTTCAACAATGTCAAAATTATCAGACAGCTTAATGACCTCCATAATATCAGGCGAAGTCAGGTTCAGGGCTAAGCGCTGCGCAGTCTCGCGCTCTGGGAACAATATCTGATCCGCGCCAACCGCGCGTAGGATCTCTCCGTGCTCCCTGCTGGATGCCTTCGCTAAGATCCGTTTGATACCAATATCCTTCAGGTAATACGTGATAAGAACGCTATTGTCGATCTTTTCACCGGAACAGACAATGGTCATCTCTGCTTGTGTTGCAAATTTTTGCAGGATCTCTCGGTTCGCGGCATCCGCAATGATAACCTGGCTGACGCGGTCTTTGACGTGTTGGGCTTTCTCTGGATCGCTATCAATAACGATCAGCTCCCAGCCTTTTTTCGAAAGATCTTCTACCAGCGTGGACCCAAACTGCCCTAACCCGATAATAAGCGCGCTACGTGCGTTCATACATCCTCCTTTTATCCAATAAAAATATCTTCTTCAGGGTGTTCATATTTAGCTGGCCGCGTCGATAATCTCTGTAAGGCGAAAGCAAGAGTGAGCGGCCCGACGCGACCGATATACATCAGCAAAATGATGATCAGTTTTCCATGGGTCGAAAGTGTTTGTGTTACTCCCATGGAAAGCCCCACAGTCCCAAGGGCTGATACAGCTTCAAAAACAAGGATCAGAAAATTCTGGTTATTGCCTCCGTAGCGCGCTGGATCATCAATGCTTTCCGTAACCTGTAAAACAAAGACCGACAGCACAACAAAAACAAGCGAGATCAAAATGATCGCCGCAGCCTTATAAACGATATCATTAGGGATCTTGCGTTTTAAAAAGTTTGTGCTCGTGGACCCTTTAACCTGGCTGACAACAAAACAAAGCAGCACAAAAACCGTGTTGACCTTGACACCTCCTGCCGTTGACCCTGGAGAGCCGCCGATGAACATAAGGATCACAACAAAGAATAATGTCGCATTCGACAGTAAAGAAATATCAAGAGCATTAAAGCCAACGGTTCGTGAAGCGCTCGACAAAAACAGCGCGTTCATGATCTGGTCCCATAATGGCATAGCGGATAGCTGCTCGCTGCGCTCGAAGGACCATATCACGAGCGCTCCTAGTACGATCAGAAAACCGCTGCCAATGAGAGCCATTTTGCTATGGGAACTAAGTGTTTTTCGCTGGCCGTTCTTTTTAGGCGCAAAGACATGAAAGAAATCACTGATCACGACAAACCCGATCCCTCCGATGATCGCTAATACCATCGCAATGATCTGGACATATGGAACACGTTGGAACACAAGAAAATTTTCCTTGTAAATGCTAAACCCAGCGTTACAAAACGCAGAGATCGAATGGAACACAGAACTGTAAATAGCCGTCTGGGTCGGATGATAATTTCGCAAGTAAAGAAAAAGAAGTCCTGCGCCGATCAATTCGATCGTTAACGTGAAGGAAAGGATCTTTAAGACCGCCCCGCGGATACTTTTGATATCGATCTCGTTGGATAATGACATCAGGCATGAGCGTGTTGTCAGAGATGAGCGGCGGCGAAGCAGCATTAAGAATAGCAATGATAACGTCATAATGCCTAAGCCACCGATCTGGATCAGGACCAAAACAACGATTTGACCAAAAAAAGATAAGCCTGTTCCAATATCTATAACGCCTAACCCTGTAATGCAGGTGGCGGATGTTGCGGTAAAGAACGCGTTTACCCAGGACAGCGTCTGGCCGTTTTGGACCGAAATAGGCAATTTAAGCAAAAACGTGCCGATCAGGATAGCCGTCATAAAACTCAAAAGAATGAGCGCTTCCGGATTATAATTGATCAAGCGACTTCGTAGGATTCTCTTAAGAAACATACTCATATTATCCAATGCATTAAAAAATACGCAAATATATTTCTATTTTTATTCGTTCAGTGTTTAGGAGGCAAGAAGTTGTTGAGAAGATCGGCCGTAAAACAATTAGCCAATGCCTTTGGAACGAAAAATAAAGAATGCCGCGGCGCAAATGCACAGAGCAGCCCACAAATAATCCAACTTCAGGTCTTCTTTCATGTAAAAGATCGCGAATGGGATGAAGACAGACAAAGTGATCACTTCTTGCAAGATCTTTAGCTGTCCTAGGCTCATCGTTTGATGGCCTATGCGATTCGCGGGAACTTGAATGATATACTCAAAAAACGCTATCCCCCAGCTAAACATAGCGGCATAGAACCATGGCCGCGCACTGAGATTCTTAAGGTGCGCATACCATGCGAATGTCATAAAGACATTGCTGGCCGTAAGCATCAGGCATGTGAGAAGAATGCGGTTCATAAAATTGTTTTCTGTGGAGGGCTTAAGACCTGCGCAGGGCTAATGATCCCTGCGGATATAACTGCTTTTAAGCCTTCTTCAACGGACCAGCCTGGATCACGCACTTGAGATTCTTTCACGATGGCAATAAAGCCGGACGTGGGATTGGGAACTGTTGGGACGAAAACTTTATAGAGCTTTTCGTTTGTCGCCGCGTCAAAGATCGTCCCCGTCACAAATCCAATGGTCCAAACATCTTTTGAGAAGTGTTCAAGTAAAACAGCTTTTTTAAAGATCTCTTTTTCTGGCAGTGAAAAAGTTGAGGAGATCTGTTTTCCGATCTTATACGTCGAACTAACGATCGGGATCCGGTTGGCAATATGCTCAATAAGACTAAAAAACCGACGACCAATAAAATTACTTGCCAGTAATCCCAAGAAATATAGCAATATCAAGAACGCCACAATGCCTATCCCTGGGATAATAAGGCCAAAATAGTGATCGACCAGGATAACAACACGCTTGTCGATCGTCAGGTACAAAAAACGAAGGACGATGTAGGATAACACGATCGGGATGGCGGCTAAAATACCGCGAAACATGTATGTTTTAAGGTGGGCCAGAAATCGTTTCATAGGATCCTCTCTACTGCTTTATTCTACATTTCCACTGGTGTTTTTCCAGTTCAAATCCAATTTTTTCTAACGCAAATTTAATCGCCATGTTGATAGCGAGAGGTTTGGTGTCGTATCTTGAGGTACTGATCCCCGAAAGGCGCATGGTAAAATTCGCCATAGTCGTAAGAGGAATTTTCGATTGGGTCAATTTCGTTAGATCAAAATGCCCTTCAGCCAAAGCATGGTTAATAGTTTTGCACCCGCTGTAAGCATAGGACCCATATTTATTTTTATTTAAAGAAAATCCGAACAAGCGGCAGATCAAAGGCCGCCATTGATATGCGCCACAGCGGCCTTGAAAAGCATTGTGCGGATCAGGATCGAAAAAGAAACAACGTTTTTGCGCATGCTTTTTTTCAATATTCTCAAGGCATGACATGCCTTTTTCTTCAGACCACAGTTTTACCGCCAGCGGTAACATTTCAAGGACGCTTGCCTCGACCTTTGGGCTTTGACAGCACAGACCGCACCGCGGCGGGCAAGAAATATGCGTCCGACGGGCAAATCGCAGAGTTTCTTTATCAACATCATGGTAAATGTTTAGGACTTGACGGATCGCCTGGCGGTCCTTTTGGCCAAGGCGCTTAAGGATCGTCTGCATAGTTCACGCAAGCGTATCAAAACCTCGACGACAGATCTCGCGAGCGTACTCTGTCCACAAGCCTTCTCCCCAATAACGAAAACAGCTTGTTTGTGAAAGCAACAAATAAAGCAAAGCGTTTTTATATTTTGGATTAGCTGTGGACACCTTGGCCGGGTCGAACACTTGATGAAATCTCGCGCTTAACTGATTAATAGGATCGAGGACGCTTTCATACCCTTTAACCCAGTCGCGATCACTAGTCCAAGAGCCTTTATCAAGATTAAAGCCGGGATCACTTTTCTTGATCTCATCGATCGCGTGATCACAAGCACCAGGGCCAAGAGCACTGCCAACAGTATCCCAGATACGTTTTTGTCCTCGCGGTTGGACAGGGATGAATTTCTTTTCTTGAGCGCCAAGGCCATAAATGAATTCCAGGTACTCAGACCCATTCATTGCGACCGTTCCTTCGCGGCCAATCTCGGCAAAGGCTTGACGATATCCCGGAGGAAATTCATTCATCATCACACCGCCATTCTCTCCATCGCCGATCTGAGCGACATACGCAGGGATAACGATCCCAGCGTACTCCTGCGGTGATAATGTTTTTGCTTCATAATAAGGTTGCATTTGAGCGACCAGCTTTGTGTCAGAGCCCTGAGTCTTGATCAGAACGGTCATCTCTTGAACATCCCCTTTTGAATTTCGGGCGATAAGGCGATGCGGAAAATGAGGGCGTCGGATACCACTCCCATCCATATTTTCGATCGTATGCTCTTGGACCATTAGCCACTGATAACCGCATTCATTAAGCGCCTTGAGATATTCATAACAAACATCTGGATGGATCGGCAAATGCATTTCCGGCGCGGAGAAACCTTTCACGCGCTTGAGAGCCTCTTTGCCGAAGATCGACGCAAAATGTTTTCGCCAGGCTAGCACATGAAGCTTGATGTCCGGTATCGGCGTTGAACTAGCGACCGCGTGAGACCACGTAGTGCCAAGCCATTCAACGTGCGCATAATACTTTTTATCACAGGTGACCAGGGCAAGGTTATCGAGGACACGCCCCTCACCCATTTGCTTAAATCCCCATAGTAAATTCCCAGAATAATCCAACATAACCCTTGGATTCTGACCAGCAGCGGCCAACTCGCGAATGATATCGGACATGCGCGAATAGCAATTCAAAAAAACAGGAGCATTGTGGTTGTCCCCTGTGTGCTGATGTTCCATCATATGCTGCAAATTAGAGATCAGGCGCGCATTGCGCACATCATCTGTTTCTGCTGGAATGGTCGGCTGATGCATATGAAGCGCGATGCCGAACGAAGATCTGACAGAAGGCCAATGGATGCTTGAAAACGGCGCGTAAAGAGGTTCTAAGGAAGACCCCAGCGAACGATCATCAGAAGAAACAACAGTGATATCCGGAAATTCACCTTTGATCTCTGGAATATTAGGCATAGGCTTTTTTCTTCCTTTTTTTAAGTTGAATTTTTTTAGTGCAGGTTTTCTTTTTGACTACCTTTATTTTTTTCTGCAGCAGATAATATACCGCGCAATCCATATCTGAAAAAATGTTATCTCGCCATTCGACTTCTGTCAGCCAGTCAGGATCGATCGTGCCGTTAAGGATATCTTCTCGCAGCTTTCCAAAGCGATTAAGATGCTGTTTAACGCGTTTATGCGCATAAGGGACCATGGTGTTCGTCTTCATGATAAATGGCCAATCGCTTGATTCGGCAAGAACAAGTTCGCGTACCGCTTGATTGAGCGCGCGCTGCAGCAACGTTTTCTTTTTTGGTTGACGCTCGATGTGTTCTGAAAATTTCTTCGCAAGTTCCGTCATTTGCTCTGCTGCCATGTGCAGATGCGGATAGATCCAGTCATTCGAGCCTTCAAGCCAGAACTCATTGTGCCCTTTCCAGCCCCATGTCGATGCGGAAGGCATGGCCATCTGATTCGTCGGATAAAGGGTTAGGTACTCACCTGGTGTTATGAATTTAATCGTTTTTTGATCAAAGGCCACTTTGCGCATTAAGAAATCGATCCACATTGGCCCTTCGTACCACCAATGGCCAAAAAGTTCAGCATCGTAAGGCGCCAGGATCAAAGGTTTTCGGTCCATGTGCGCGGATAAATGCTCGACCTGTTTTTCGCGGTTAAACATAAAGTTACCCGCGTGGGACGCTGCTTTTTCGCGCGCCCAATCCGGGCGATAAACCTCTTTGTATTCCGTATTGCCGGTGATACGCCAATACTTAATACCTGTATTTGTTCGGAAACCAAGCTGATGAATATATGGCTTGATATAATCATAATCAAGCTCGAAACCGATATCTCGATAGTATTCACGGTAATCGACGTCTCCAGGATAACCTTCTTTGGCGCTCCAAACCTGCTTTGAAGACTCCCAGTCGCGGCCAAAAGCGGCAACTCCCGACGGACAAAATAATGGTGCATAGACGCTGTATTTAGGGCGAGGGTCCGCGTGCAGGATGCCGTGAGAATCAACGATAAAATAGCGAATACCTGCTTCCTTGAGCACATTATCAACGCCTGGAAAATACGCGCATTCTGGAAGCCAAAATCCTTTTGGTTGGCAACCAAATGTTTTTTTGTAGTGATCGACGCCAATCTTGATCTGCGCATGGACACTGCTAGGATTGACCTGTAGATTGGGTAAAAAACCATGTGTTGCTGCTGAGGCGATGATCTCGACAAATCCAAGATCTTGGAATCTTTTGAACGCACGGACAAGATCACGATGATATTGATTTACAAAAACATCTTTGGCCTCTAAGAACTTTCGGTGATACATCAATGCAAGCCCATGATAAAGCTTGTCGTAAGCTGTTCGCTCGATCTCTTTCTCGGACAATTCGATAAGCTTATTAAGATGGCGAATATAACGATTTTGTAGCAGCGGATCCTGGAGCATTGACGCTAGTGGGGGCGTCAAGGACATCGTGATGCGAAAATCAACACCATCTTTGATGAGCTGATCAAAAATCTGGATCAGCGGGATGTATGTTTCGGTAATCGCTTCATAGAGCCAGCTTTCTTCAAGGAAATTCTCTTCTTCCGGGTGGCGGACAAACGGCAGGTGCGTGTGAAGCAGAAGACAAACGTACCCTTTAAGCATTCATGAGTCTCGTTTAGGAAATTTCAGTTTGGTAGTTCGTTTTTGCGCGCTTTGCGGATGTCAGGATCTTGCGGATCTCGATCTTATCGCTAGAAATGGCCTTAAAATCAAGAGGAATGAATCCGTCATCCGCAAGGGCAAATCGCATACTGAACGTTCCGTCTGGCCGCAAAGGAACATGTTTTGAACCGTGCAACACATGTGCGTCTGGCTCAGTTCGCCCGTACACGATCAATTCTGTAGCGAGCTCAAAAAAGAATTTACGTTGTTTTGAAATACGCTCGCTTGACCCTCCCCAGGACGTCACTGATCCATTAATGTCAAGAGCTTTTGCCGTGCCTTCTCCCTGCTCAAGCAATTCTTCGGAAGCGCCTAATAGCATTTTTCGGATCCAGGCATTATTATGAAGGCTAAGCAGTAAATCGTCATCCCCTTCAACATGTTTTCCAAGAAGACGCGCTAGTCGTTTACGCAAACCTATTTTTCCCGCAAGGATCTTTCGCAGTATCGGGAATAATTTGGAGTAGTACGCGCGAATATCGTCCTCGGTTAAATACCATCGGATCCGGCCGCTACGTCTTCGCTTACCGCTCGTATCTACTAAGATGAACGGCATCTTGCTTGATTCTGGCTTGACATCTAACCATATAAGATCACCGCGATCCGAAAAGCTTGAGCGAGGCGTATGAATGGGGTTTGATTCCGCAAATTGATAAAATTCCCCTTGCGATGTTTTTAAGCCGATCTGCGCACAATAGCTAGCGTTGTCTTGCCAGGTATCCACATACCAGCTCTTTGAACCTAGATCAACTTCAATATCAAAAGATCGATTGGCATTGCGTCCATTAAAATGAACACTGGTTATGTCATGCATCCGCAACACATAACGCGACTGCTTAAAATGTCCTCCCAAAACCCTTTGCGCATCATCGATCGCTGAAGGAGAAACATGCCAATACGCGTGGATCCAATGGGGATCGCGCGCCATTAACCGCAAACGTGTTGCTTGCGAGAGATCAGGCAATGTAGAATCATTAAGGTCGATCGATTTTCGTAATTTTGGCGGCTGAACAGGAATGTATTCGTTGTTGGCCTGTAGATTTCGCTCAGGAGATACAGCGTTCTGCCAAGTGCCACAATGATATTCAGAAGAGCCGATCGGCTGATAGTTCAGATTTTGAAGCGGTGGTTGCTGCAAGACAAATGATGAAGGAGCTGTTTGCGCAGTTGTCGATAGACGGTTTGTCCGCGGATTTTTTTTATCGGATATTTTTGTTTTTAGTTTCGCCATGATCTACATATGGTAAACGGTTAAAACTTCGTCAGCGATAACATCCCACGAAAACACTGTTTCAGCGGCCACGCGGCCATTGCGACCCATCCAGCGAGTATAATCAAAATCTGAAAAACATGTCCCTACTCCCCATGCGATAGAATCAGGGTTCGGATAGACCTTAAGGCCATTGACCTCGTGCCAGATGATCTCACCGGGGCCTCCGGATGAACTAGCAACAACAGGCTTGCCAGCGCTCCAGGCTTCCAAAAGAACGATGCCGAAAGGTTCGTTGCGACTTGGGACACAGACAATATCCGTTGCCTTAAAAAGATCGACCAGGCGCCAACCGCTTGTAAAACCAAGGAATCTTAACGCGTGATGCACCCCGACACGTCTTGATTGCTCCTCAATGCTCCAACGCATCTCCCCATCCCCAGCAAAAACGAACTTGGTGTTCGGATGGAACTTTAAGATATGCGGAATAGCATCAACGAGCAGATCCGGCCCTTTTTGGTAAACGATACGGCCGACGAAAAGGACCATCGGATCAACCGGGCCAATACCGTACTGCCGACGAACACCGGCGGGATCTATCCAGCCATCATAATTATACGCATTGATCCCATTGTAAATGACATCGATCTTCCCATCAGGAACGCTATACGTCCACATGGTCTCATTTTTTAACGCGCGAGAAACAGCCACAACATGATCCGCGCAGTATGTTCCATACCACTCTAGATGACGGATACGCTCAGAATTCCCGCCAAAGAAATTATTCCCACAGCGCCCATATTCTGTCGAGTGTATAGTAAAAATGGCTTTGCGCCCACGCCCTTCTTTGATCCAAGCTAACGCATTAGCAGTCAGCCAATCATGCGCGTGAACGATATCAAAAGCACCAATATAATTTTCTGTTTGAAAAACCGCATCAACAAATGCCCGACACATGTTATTGACTTCTTCAATAAAGTCAGGATGCGATGCGAATGGGCAACGATGATAATGAACGCCGTGGATCTTCTCATACCACGGCTGTTGAGCTTGGCCTAAGCGTGTAAAGACGTGAACTTCATGTCCTTTGCGCTCAAGGGCACAGCCAAGCTCTGTAATATGATTGCCGATACCGCCTACGTGAATGGAGTGCAAAGACTCCCACGCAAGAAGCGCAATGCGCATTAGGCTGTAACCTCGATCACAGAATTAACATCGCCAAAAGAATTGATCGCTGTGCGGGTGTTTGCGGGATCTGTCCACCATTTTCCGTCGACAACGAACTTGTACTCATAGCGGCCAGGGGCAAGATCGATCTCATTCTTCCAGATACCAGCCTTGTCTTTTTTCATCTTAACGCCTTCTTTGCTCCAGGCGTTAAAATCCCCTGTTAAAACAACGTTCGCAGCGGATGCGGCATTGAGTTGAAAAACGATCTTTTTTGTTTTTATCTTGCTGCAGCAAGCTTTTGTTTCTTTTTTACTCTTTTTGTCCATGGCGGGACCTCCTTTAAGTAGATTTCTTATCGAATTCAAGACTCCACAAAGAATGCACATTCTATAAATATCGTAAGTCAATAAACTGTCTGAGGTTAGAAACGATTTTGTATAATATCCCTGTTTACGAGAAATGTCAACGAAAATTTAAGGTAGGCAAGAAATAATGAGTGGTCAACGGCTAATATGTCTTTTGGCCATGCTTTTTATGCCAGAAACAAAAAAGCGATCGATTTTCTCGGATCAAAACTTTACCGCGTAGAACAACAGATGTTCTCCCTCTTCTTTTCAAGTGATCCGTTGAGACACATAACTCGTTGAATCCATAGCGTTTCGCATCCGATATCGTCGCGCCAAAAACAATACGATCGATCCTTGCCCAATGACAAGCCGAAAAGCACATTGGACAGGGCTCACACGTAGAATAGATGGTGCAACCAGAAAGATCAACCGTTCTTAACTTTTTACAAGCCTTACGGATAGCATCCACTTCCGCGTGGGCAGTAATATCAGTTGTCTTCCAGACACGGTTATGGGCTAACGCTATTACTTTATTTTTTCGAACAATGCAAGCGCCAAATGGAGTTTGGCCTTGGCGAACACCTTGATAAGCTTTTTTAAGCGCCAATTGCATAAATTTTATATCATTATTATTCATATAACCCTCTATTAGAAAATAATTTAGACCATTTTACCGATCAGGATATCACCCTGCCGTTCATAAATCTCTACGGAACAAATACGGTTACGCATATCACCTTTTGATTGAACTTGAACCCGTAAATAATTATCCGTTAGCCCTTTCCAGAAACCCTTCTTCTGTTCTTCAAAAAGGACCTTCTGAACTGTGCCAATGAAAAGGTCCAGAAAAATCTGTTTTTTTCTTAAGGACAACTGATGCAGGATCTCGCTTCTTTGCTGAATGATCGTTTTTTCAACCTGGCCAGAAAAATGTCGGCTACGCGCATGTTTTCGGTTTGAATAACTGAAAACATGAAAATATGCGATGGGGCTATCCGCAAGAAATTCATATGTTTGTATAAAATCATCCTCGTTTTCCCCGGGAAAGCCAACAATAACATCAGCCCCGATACACAGATCGTCAATATTCTGCGAAGCAAATTCAAAAAACGTCTCCAGCATGCTTGCGGTATATTTGCGCCCCATCATCTGCAATATCCTATCGCTCGCGCTTTGGATCGGAACATGCAAGTGTCGACATAATTTTGTCTTTGTACCCATCCAAAGAATGAGATCATCGGGAATTGCATTAGGCTCTAGAGAAGAAATGCGGATACGCTCAAGGCCATGGATAAGCTCGAGCTTCTTGACAACGTCCAATAATGTTTTATCCGAGTTTGAATAGGAGCCGATATTGATCCCAGTCAAAACAATTTCCTTATACCCTGCCAATACCAAGATCTCTGCCTCTTTGAGGATGTCACAAAAATCACGACTCCTCGCCGGGCCGCGAGCAAAAGGCACTTCGCAATACGCGCAAAAGGACTCACAGCCATCCTGAACCTTTAAGTTCGCGCGAGTCCGTGATGACTCTATCGCAGCCGCTGGCATAGTGAAACTTTTGGTCGTTATAGGTCCGACACGGACATGAGGTTCATGTAGCAAAGGCTTCAGTTCTTCGATCAAAGAGATCAAATTCATCTTTTCTGCATTACCAACGATCCAGTGAACGTTGGGAAGCTTTTTTAATTCCTCTTTCTGCGTTTGGGCCTGACAACCGATCAAGGCGATCTTTATTTTTGGATTATCCCGCTGAAGCCGTTGAACAAGCTTGCGCGCGTCCTGATCCCCTTGCTCTGTGACGGTGCAAGTGTTAATGACAGCAATGTCCGCGGCATTATTTGCGGGCGCGACAACATAACCTTTCTGTAAAAAAAGATTTTTTAAGGCCGCTGTTTCCGACTGGTTCGATCGGCATCCAAGCGTATAAAATTTAACTTTCTGATTCATGCCTATAGTATAACGGTAAAATGCGACAATTCAATATGCACAGAAAAAAAATTAAGATATAATGGCGCCTATGAAAATAGGCAAGATCGAAATACATAATCCTGTTTTTTTAGCTCCTATGGAAGATGTTAGCGATACCCCGTTTCGCCTCATCTGCAAACGCCTAGGGGCTGATGTCCTTGTGACTGAATTTACTAGTAGTGAAGCACTGATCCGTAACGTCAAGACTGCTTTTCATAAGATCTCGATCCGTGATGAAGAGCGCCCTATTGGCGTGCAGATCTTTGGCTCCAACGAAGAAACAATGGCGAATGCCGCGCGTATCGCAGAAAGTATTCGCCCTGACTTTATAGATATCAATTGCGGGTGCTGGGTCAGGAATCTTGTCGCCCGAGGTGAAGGCGCGGGACTACTTAAGAATATCCCGAAACTTGAACGCATTATCAAGAAAGTCGTCGCGACCGTTACGGTTCCAGTCACGGTTAAAACACGCCTAGGGTGGGATCACGACAACATTGTCATCCTTGATGTGGCCAAGATCGTTGAAGCACAAGGCGCCAAGGCCCTGACCGTCCATTGTCGTACCCGTTCGCAGGGTTACGGAGGAAATGCTGATTGGTCATGGCTTGAAAAAATACGAAAAACCATCTCAATCCCATTGATCGCTAATGGCGATATTAAAACCCCTGAGCACGCGAAAATTCTTTTCGAAATGGGCTGCGATGGCATCATGATCGGCCGTGCCGCAATCTCTAACCCATGGATCTTTCAGCAGACAAAGCACTTCCTATCAACCGGTCAACACTTATCCGAAGCAACAATGCAAGAACGTATCGATCTATGCATCGAACATCTTCGATTATCCGTTCAATTTAAAGGCAAGCGTACCGGTGTGGCAGATTTTCGAAAACACTATGCTGGATACTTAAGCGGCTTTCCGTTTATCGCAAGATTACGAGCGGGCCTGATCGCCCTAAACGACTCAGATGAGATCATACGCCAACTGACAAACTTTAAGCAGTCTCTTGCTTAACAAAAAACCCTGACAAATATGCCAGGGTTTTTTGTTAAACGTGACGAATAGTCTGTATTATCTTTATACGATCCCTTGATCGATCATCGCATTGGCAACTTTCACAAATCCGGCAATATTGGCACCATTGACATAGTTAGTGTACCCACTATCTTCCTTACCATAACGAATACAATTTTCATGAATATTGATCATGATGTTGTGCAAGCGCTCATCCACTTCAGCGCGCGACCATGACAAACGAAGACTATTCTGGCTCATTTCAAGGCCAGATGTCGCCACGCCTCCAGCGTTGGCCGCTTTACCAGGAGCATAAAGGATCTTAGCCTCTTGAAAAACCTCGATACCTTCTAAGGTCGTTGGCATATTCGCCCCTTCTCCGACCGCGATACAGCCATTCTTGACAAGCATTTTGGCATCATCGCCAGTGATCTCGTTTTGCGTAGCGCTCGGAAATGCGACATCGCATTTGACCGACCATGGCCTTTGCCCATCAAGATATTTGCAGCCAAATTTATCTGCGTATTCTTTGATGCGTCCGCGCGTGACATTTTTTAGCTCCATAATGAATTCTAGCTTCTTTGTGTCGATCCCTTTTTCATCATAGATCGAACCATTTGAGTCTGACAACGTAACAACTTTCGCGCCAAGCTCGATCAATTTTTCGGTTGTGTATTGCGCGACATTTCCTGAACCTGAAACAGCGCAAACTTTTCCCTTTAATGAATCTTTCTTTGTTTTAAGCATTTCTTGAACAAAATAAACACAGCCATATCCTGTTGCTTCTGGACGGATCAAGCTTCCTCCCCAATTTAATCCTTTTCCAGTTAAGACGCCTGTGAATTCATTACGCAAACGTTTATACTGACCGAACATAAAACCGATCTCGCGCCCTCCAACGCCGATATCCCCCGCCGGAACATCGGTATCAGGGCCGATATGGCGCTGCAGCTCTGTCATAAAACTTTGGCAAAAGCGCATAACCTCGTTATCTGATTTTCCTTTAGGGTCAAAATCTGAACCGCCCTTACCGCCACCCATAGGTAATGTCGTCAAACTGTTCTTTAGAACTTGCTCAAAGGCCAAAAACTTTAGAATGCCAAGATTCACGCTTGGATGAAAACGGAGTCCGCCCTTGTATGGGCCGATCGCACTATTCATTTCAATGCGGTACCCTTTATTGATCTGGATCTCACCTTTATCATCTTGCCATGGAACGCGAAAAAGAATAACACGTTCCGGTTCGACCATGCGCTCCAAGATCTTGGCGCGCTCATAGCGAGGGTTTTTCTCGATAAACGGCATCAACGAATGAATAACCTCTTTGACGGCCTGATGAAATTCCAGCTCACCAGGATTCTTTTTTACAACTTGTTCTAAAAACAGCTCAATCTTTTTACTCATACATCCTCCCTGTAGGTTAATAAATCAACTTTTATCTTTTAAGTATTGCGCGATCGCCCGAGCAGCCCGCTTTGCCATGCCCATAGCCTCGATAACGGTCCCTTCCCCACCCACGATATCTCCACCGGCGTAAACACCTTTGATCGATGTCTGCATCGTTTCAGGATCAACAATGATATCCTTATTTTTATCAAGCTTGAGATCTTTCGTTGTATTGGTCAACATTGTGTTCGCCTGCAATCCTAAGGCGATGATCGCGCTATCACATGGTGTGTCAAACTCACTGCCTTTAATAGAAACTGGCCGACGGCGGCCTGAGGCGTCAGGCTCTCCCAGCTCGCAACGCAGGCATCGTAACGTTTGTAAGCTGCCGTCCTTATCACCTGAAAAGGCAACAGGCTGAACTAAAAACTCAAATTTAACACCTTCTTCTTTAGCATGTTCGATCTCAAGCCTTCGCGCCGGCATCTCAAGCTCAGTTCGCCGATAGAAGACCGTTGTGCTTGGCTCAATGCCGTGAATACGCTGCAATCGGATCGCAACGCGTGCTGCGTCCATAGCGGTGTTGCCACCTCCGACAATGATGATGTGCTTACCGACATTGATCGGCGTATGATATTCAGGGAAACGAAAAGCCGCCATCAAATTCACACGCGTTAAAAATTCATTGGCCGAGTAGACATTGCACAGATTCTCGCCATCAATATTTAAAAAAGATGGGATCCCCGCTCCCAGCCCTAAAAAGATCGCGGAAAAACCCTCGCGGAACAGCTCATCAAGCAACTTCGTCTTGCCGATAATATAATTCGTGACGATCTTGACATTATATTTCTTTAAATAATCAATCTCGAAATCAAGGATATTTCGAGGTAGACGAAAAGGAGGGATACCGTATCGCAAGACGCCACCGGTCTTATGAAGACCTTCGAAAACCGTTACATCGATTCCTTGCCGAGCCAATTCACCCGCGCAACACAATCCCGCGGGACCAGAGCCAACGACCGCGACGCGTTTTTCGATAAATTCTTTATTATTTTCAGCAGGAGTCTCGATCCCTTCCTGATTCCCAAAATCCCCAACAAATCTTTCAAGAAAATGGATATTGATCGCCCGCTCGGAAGCAAAAGGAGACCCTTTCTTCGTGAAAACACAGGCTTTTCGACATTGATATTCTGCCGGACAGACGCGACCACAAATAGACGGAAAACTACTTTTTTCTTTGATTGTAAGGTAAGATGCTTGATAATCTTTTTTCGCAAGATGAGCTATGAACCGTTTTACATCAATACCAACAGGACAGCCGTCATTACAGGATGGCTTCTTACACTGAAGACACCGAGACGCTTCTTGCAAGGCCTCCTCTTCGCTATAGCCAAAAACAACCTCATCGAACGTCGCGGACCTTTCAACAGCAGGCCTTTCTTTGATTTTGACAGGTTCTTTCATTTCTTCGCCATTTCTGCTGCCAAACGGCATGCATGCTGTTCTTTTTGAGCGTAAACCTTATTTCGTTTTTCCAATCCAGCCCAATCGACCTGATGCGCATCAAACTCAGGACCATCAACACAAGTAAACTTCGCTTCATTGCCAACTGTCACACGGCAACCACCGCACATCCCTGTCCCGTCGATCATAATCGCGTTCAGAGAAACAAGGGTCTTCACACTGAATTCACGTGTCGTTAGTGCCGTGAACTTCATCATTGGGATCGGCCCAACAGAATAAACAAGATCGTAGGGACTTTTTACTAGAAGATCTCTTAGGATGTCGACTGTAAAACCTTTCCGCCCATATGAACCGTCATCTGTTGCAACATGCAATTCATGAGAGGCGGACCTAAGTTCCTGTTCTAGGATCAGCATATCTTTTGTCCGCGCGCCTAAGATAGTCGTAACATGATTGCCGGCTTCTTTCATCGCGCGCGCAACAGGATAGATCTCTGCGATCCCGACGCCACCGCCAACGAGGATAACTTTCCCATATTTTTTTATCTCTGTCGGATGCCCTAACGGTCCGACAAAGGCGTATAAAGAATCTCCGATGTTCATTGATCCTAGTAAAGTTGTGCTAAAGCCTGCCTGCTGAAAGATGATCGTTACCGAGCCTTGGCTTTGGTCGGTATCAACAACGGTCAATGGAACGCGCTCACCCTGCTCGCTGACCATGAGAACAACGAACTCCCCTGGACGCGCTTTTGCCGCAATGTCAGGAGACAAGATCTTCATTTCAACGATTTTTGATACTGGACTGTCTAAAAGCGTTCTTTTGGAAAGGATCTTCATAGATTTTTGCCTACTTTTTGTGCAGATATGGTTAACAAAAAAAGCGGAATCCCTGAAAAAGAAAATAGGACGCCCATCGATTGGACGTCCTTGCCGCAATTTGTGTGATAATATTATATCTATCCTAGATTGTCAATAAAAAACTATTTATTTTACGCGATCTTTAACATCTCAACATCCTGCTCAAGCATATCCTTTGGACGCGCGATCTCTGAAGTCAGAGGATCTTCTTTGCGCCAGTAGCAAACATCTGCCATTCGATCCCGAAATTTTGAATATCGCTTTACTAAAAAAGCTGCCTGATCGATCATCTGCTGAGATGGTTCTTTCCCCTGCAATAGCGCAAGGGGCCCCAGAAAATCTTTTAACTGTAAAACAACATCCTTAGGATGTGCCTGCTCAAGAAGGCAAGAATTCTCATTCTCATCTCGGCCAACAATGACCTTGTGATGGTTTGACAGACGAAAATGTCGCCCTACAGAAAGAAGGATGATCTCATGATGGCCTCGATAGCCATACGTAAAAAGATCTTTCAGGCGTTTTGCAAAATTTTTATCCGTCAGCAAGCACCCTCCACCAGTCGGTATATAATCCGTGATACCTAAATTTTTCGCAAGACTTTGCAGTCCAGAGCGCGACCGTCCTGAGAAATCAAACAACTTTTCACGATCGATCACCCCACAGCTTTCCAATTCTGTCGGCGCCAAAAGCTTGGCGGACAACGGTCGAAGAAGTTTTCCGCCGAGGCCGCTCTCCTTTTCAATATTCAAAAGTTGTTGACGGTTCTGCGACATCGGCCGTTGACCGAGAACTTCCCCTGTGATCACAAAATCCGCATCAGACGTTATCATGAATTCTTTTGCTTTTTGCAATTGATAAATATGGCAATCAATGCAGGGATTCATCGCCACCCCATACCCATGCTTTGGCTTCTTGATCATCTCTAAAAATTCTTCTCGACAGAAAAAAACTTCCAAAGGAACGTTCAGCTGGCGTGCCATCTTAATAACGGTGTCTGCAGGCCGATCGAGCCACGGAAGAATAAAGTGCATGCCATGAACTTCAACGCCTAATCCTTGAACGATCTTGACGGCAAGCGCACTATCAAGACCTCCTGAGATAAGCCCAATAGCTTTTAAGGATTTTTGATGATCCACTTTTTTCATAATGGCGATATACTATCCTATCTATCGTCGTTATTCAAGTTTTTTATCTCTAGAAAATTGTTTGCCACAAAAAAATTTTTATGGTATAAAAGTAAATCCTAAAATCATTAAAAAGGTGTTTTATGAAAAAAGAAATAAAAGTTGGAAAGATATTTAACGGTGCTGAGATCCTCATCCAATGCCTCGAAAAGCAAGGCGTGGAATATATTTTCGGGATCCCGGGTGGCGTTTCGATCCCGATTTTTGACGCGCTTCTTACATCAAAGATCAAGTTCATTTTGACACGGCATGAGCAAGGAGCGATGCATATTGCTGATGGCTATGCCCGCGCGACAGGAAAACCAGGCGTGGTCCTTGTGACCAGCGGCCCTGGAGCCACAAATACTGTAACGGGTATCATGAACGCGCACATGGATTCTGTGCCTGTGATCGTGCTCTGTGGTCAGAGCGTTGTCAATCTCCTCGGAAAAGATGCTTTTCAAGAGGCGGATATAACGGGCATTACAATGCCCATCGTCAAACACAGCTACTTGATCAAATCGGCAAACGATATCCCACGTATTCTTAAAGAAGCCTTTTACATTGCCTCAACTGGGCGTCCAGGCCCTGTTCTATTGGACCTGCCCAAAGACGTATCGGCAGGCCAATTTACTTCTTCGATCGACCAGCCCATGGATATTCCTGGCTATGATTTTGCGACAAAAGGTAAAAAAACTGATATTCTCCAGATCGCTAAATTACTTAAAGCCTCAAAAAGGCCCCTTCTTTTGGCTGGACATGGTATCGTGATCGCGAAGGCAAGCGCACAAATGCGAAAACTCGCGGAAAAGCTACAAGCCCCCGTCGTAAGCACTCTTTTAGGTAAGGGTGCTTTCCCAGAAACTCACCCTCTATCTCTTGGCATGGTGGGGATGCATGGAACAGCATATGCCAATAAAGCCCTTACGCGCTGTGATCTGATCTTTTCTATTGGATCCCGCTGGGATGACCGTATCAACGGAAATAATGCTGAATTCTGTGTCAACGCAAAAAAACTGCATATTGATATTGACCCTGCTGAAATTCGCAAAATAGTCATCCCTGACGCATATTGTATTGGCGATGCGAAATATGTTCTGGAAGAATTGTTGGATATTATAAGCCGACTTGATACCGATGAATGGATCCAGGAAATCACTACATTAAAAAAAGATTTTCCCCTTCATTACGATACCTCCAAAGGCTTAACGCCGCCGGTGATCATTGACGAACTTTTTCAACTAACGCAAGGAAAAGCGATCGTCGCGACCGATGTGGGCCAGCACCAAATGTGGAGCGCCCAATTCTACAAATGTGATCAGCCGGACCAATGGCTTTCTTCAGGAGGCGCTGGAACGATGGGATTTGGCTTCCCTTCAGCCATCGGGGCCCAATTCGGCCGCCCGCAAGAGCTTGTTTTTGCTATATGCGGTGACGGTGGATTCCAAATGACCTTTTCGGAGCTCGCAACTGCCGTTGTTCACAAGCTGCCTGTTAAGGTTATCATTATGGCTAATCGATACCTTGGGATGGTGCGCCAATGGCAAGAACTCTTTTTTGATAATCGCCTTTCCGGTGTGGAGCTCCAAGGAAACCCTGATTTCGTAAAACTTGCGGAAGCGTACGGCGCTAAAGGGCTTTATTTAAATAATGTTCAAGATATTAAAAATATTCTTACTGAGGCGATCATGCACAAAGGGCCCGTAGTGATCCAGGCCAATGTTATTCGTGAGGACAATGTGTTCCCAATGATCCCTGCAGGCAAGGCGGCACATCACATGATCGTTGAGCCTCCTAAGAAAGAAAGAAAATAGCATGAAAAAATCAATTCGATCGAAAAAAAATCAGCACACTATTAGTTTGCTGGTCGCGAACAAGCCAGGGGTCCTGGTGCGCATTGCCTTAGTTTTTGCGCGTCGTGGTTTTAATATCGATTCACTCACCGTCTCACCATCGTTTGATGAGCGTTTTTCACGAATGACGATCACCGCACAAGGCGATCCTTCCACGCTTGAGCAGATCATCAAGCAAGCAGGAAAGCTGATCGACGTGTTGAACGCTGAAGAGCACGCGCCAGAAAAAGGCATTGAAAAAGAACTAGCGCTTTTTAAGATCCGCTACAAAGCACAATCAAAAATCACTCTCCTGAAAATACTGAAGAAATTTCATGCGCATATCATTGAAAAGACTGATGTTTCGGTTATTATCGAGCAGACAGGAACCAGTGACGAGATCGACGGCCTAGAGATCGAATTAAAGCCTTTTGGCCTGATCGAATTAGTGCGCACGGGGAAGATCTTGATCGCCCGCGGCAACGAACCAACCTAAAAGAACCAACCTATCCCGAACAAAACGCAATAAATAAAGCAAGCTTGGACTGTTAACCCAAGAGCTTGATTCATGGCATCCCTCTCTGAGTCACGCGCAAGGATCCTCATCGCGGGCAAAAGAAGAAAATACACTCCTGCAGCAATAAATGTTATTTCATGTTGTTTCGTTAACAAATATATAAGGAGCGGTAGCATACATGCAAAGAAAATGAATATATGATATGCACACCATCCAAATTCTTTTCCAAAAAGAACAACCAATGTTTTTTTATTGACCGCTTTATCACGATCGCGATCCCGCAGATTATTGATCATCAGTACTCCTGCGGCAAACAATCCAGGAGCAATCCCCGCAAGCAAGATCGCCGGATTCATCTCTAGGGACTGAACATAGTAAGTACCCGCGACTGCGACAGGCCCAAAAAAGACAAAAACTAAAAGATCGCCAAAACCCCGATATCCTAAAGGTCTTTTTCCTGCTGTATAAAAGATCGCCGATGCAACTGCCGTAACAGCGATCACTGTGATCGGCCATCCACCGCGCAAGATCAAATATGCTGCCGGAACGAGAAAAAGCGCAATAACGATCTCGATCGCTGTTTTCATTTCTTCGGAAGGGATCGCCCCAACCAGGATCCCTCGCATTGGATCATAGTCCCCCTCCTTATCTGCGCCTTTTTTAAGATCACAATAGTCGTTTACGAGGTTGACCAGGATATGGAGCAAAAAAGCTCCCAAAAACGAAAAAAAAGCTGCCCGCCAGTGCCCGACGCCATCAGCAAAGGCAAGCAATGTCCCAAGCAGAACGGGTGCGGCGCTCAATATCAAAGAGCTTGGCCGGATCGCCATGAACCATTTTTGAACAAAACTAACTTTACTCATTTTCTTTTAAGTATTTATCCGCATCTAGCGCTGCCATACAACCTGATCCTGCCGCGCTAACAGCCTGCCGATAGCGCTTATCCTGGACATCGCCGCAGGCAAAAACACCTTTAATGTTTGTCTGGGTAGTTCCCGGCCTTGTCATGATGTATCCATCTTCATCGACATCGATCTGCCCTTTTAAAAATTCTGTATTAGGGCGATGGCCGATCGCGTAGAAAAGGCCACCAATATCTACTGTTAATTCTTTCCCAGTATCTGCATGGCGTGTTTTGATCTTTTGGATCACCTTACCTCCTAAAGCTTCAACAACATGGGTCTTCCAAACGACCTCCACCTTTGCATGCTTTAAAACTTTTTCTTGCATAGCTTTGGAAGCCCTGAGAACATCCCTGCGGACAAAAAGCAAAACCTTGCTCGCAAAGCGTGTTAAGTATAGGGCTTCCTCACAAGCCGTATCCCCACCGCCAATAACCGCAAGTACTTTATTGCGGAAAACAGGCAAACCACCATCGCAAACCGCGCATGCGGAAATTCCTTTTTGCCAAAATTGCTCCTCGCTCACGATCCCCAAACGCTTAGCGGTTGCTCCGGTTGCGATGATGACAGCCTTTGCAAGGACTTTATAACCATCAACGCTTATCTCGAAAGGTTTTTTGCTAAGATCGACACTTTCCACCGTTTTTGTTTCAACGCGCGTTCCCGCATTGATGGATTGCTGTCGCATACGCATCATAAGATCTAATCCTAAGATGCCTTCCGGAAATCCAGGGAAATTCTCGATATGTGTTGTTGTTGTGAGCTGTCCTCCCGCGGCAACGCCACCGGCCATGAGGCCCTCGAACATCAAAGGATCAAGCTGTGCCCTAGCTGCATAAATAGCAGCGGTATGTCCTGCCGGACCTGAACCAATGATCACAAGATTTTCGATCATAACGCTGTCTCCTTGCTGCAAAAACGATGCAAACCATCCTTATGCTTGAACGTCAATCGATCGTTTTCACTCTGTATTTGTCCACATTCTTTTTCTTTCGCGATTAGATCATCAAGATCTCTATCAGAACGGATGCGGAAGCCAGCATCCTTGATCATCTGCAGGGTTTTAAGACGTGAGGCACCCCGAACATTCAGGTAGCCATCCATAAAAATAGAACTTGCCGCATATAATCCTAAAATCTGAAGATCGCGCAAATGGTATTCGCGACCCGCCGCGATGCGGATCTCAGCCCTAGGATGAAGAAAACGATAAAGACAAAGGACGCGCAAACAGTACTCTGGTGTCAACTGCGTTTTACGCGATACACTGGTTCCTTTGATCGGCAAAAAAAAATTAACAGGAATGGACTTAACTTTCTTATGCTGGCGCAAAACAAAAGCTGCGTCAATAACATCCTCTACGGTTTCCCCCATGCCAACGATCACCCCTGAACAGATCTCCAGCTGAGCTGATTGCGCGGCATGCAAGGTCTCTAGTCGCGCTTGAAAGTCATGTGTTGAGCAGATCTGTTTATAAAAACGCTCAGACGTATTAATGTTATGGTTCAGGCGGTTCAAGCCAGCCTTTTTGAGGATCAAGGCTTGCGCCGGCGTGATAAAGCCGCACGACACGCAAACTTCCAGGTGGAATCTGCGCTTGATCTTGCGAATGATCCCAACGAGCCGATGGATACGCTGATCCCCCTGTTCCCTTCCCGAAAAGACCATGCAGTAACGGAATGCACCCGAACGATACGCCAGGCGGGCTTCCTCAAGTATCTCTTGATCAGACTTCATCGGATAAATAGCAATAGGGGCCTTGGAAGATCGTGACTGAGCGCAATATTGGCAGTCTTCGCTGCAAGAACCATTTTGCACATTATTAATGATATGAATCGTCACATCTTTCTTCCAATACCGTTGACGCACGACAAACGCAGCTTGAATAAGCTTAAGAAGATCAAGACGGGAAGATCGTAATATTTGACGACATACCTGCTTCGACAAAGTAGCATTCTGGAAACTTTTCTGAATTAACATCTGATAAAATCTGTCACTCATGGAAAGTATTGTAAGCTAGGAAAGTAAAAAAATCAACAAGACATAAAATATAAAAGCACTTGCTTTATATACTTATATTAAGTATATTACAACCATGTTTAAACAACTTCACACAGTCCATATCCCTGTTATGGGGACGGGGTTCTCTATTGATACCCCCTTAAAGGTCGCCCACTATGGCATTTCGTCTGTCATCTCGCTGGTTGATGACACTCTCATTGAACATATGCGTAAATTCTACTGCCAGCAATATGGTGAACCCTACCAAGAGATATCTCGCCGCGACCCTGACTGCAGGGCCAGGCGCATCACTGAATATCTTAATCTCCTGGATCGACTTGTTAGCAAGCAATTCGCCGCGCTTAAGTCCTCTGCTTTCGAGAAAGGAAGCGAAATAACAAAATATTTTGAGCTACTTCCTGAAAGATCCTGCGTCAAAAAACTATACAATGCCATGCTCGCGACGAAGGATGCCGCTTCCAAGCAAAAATTACAAGAAGAATTACGCGAAAGGATCCAGCCAGGAAGCATTGATGTCAATATCATGACAAAACTTGATCGAACAAATTATGATCTTGAAGGCAACGAGCTTCCTGAAGAATTCTCAGACGCTCTTTCCGCGTTGCGTGGATACGCGCAAAGCACGCTGAACTCTGCGATCATCCTTTCTGCGGGATTCAATCGTCGTTTATACGCATACATTGAGAACTTTAAAGATTTTTATTGCGATGCGGCAGGACAGATCAAGAAAAAGATCGTACTAAAGGTCAGCGACTACCGCTCATGCTTGACACAAGGAAAATTTCTGGCAAAAAAAGGCCTTTGGGTCTCTGAATACCGCATCGAATCAGGCCTTAATTGCGGCGGGCACGCATTCGTATCCAATGGCTTGCTCCTTGGGCCTATCCTCGAAGAGATCAAAACAAGAAAGAATGAATTTATTAGCAGTGTGCGCAAGATCTACGATGAGGCCATCGCTTCCAGAAAGATGCCCACGCATAATCCTCCAAGCCCAAAGATCACCGTCCAAGGCGGGATCGGTACGGCCCAAGAAGATCTGTTCTTGCAGGAATATTATGATGCTGATGGTACAGGTTGGGCAACCCCATTTCTTTTGGTGCCCGAAGTTTCTAATGTCGACGACCGGACACTTCAGAAACTCGTCGATGCGGATGAGAATGACCTTTATCTGAGCAATTCATCCCCGATGGGAATTCCCTTCAATAATCTTAAAACAGCAGAAAGCAATCTTGCCCAACAAAAACGTTTTGCCGATAACCATCCTGGAAGCCGCTGCCCTCGAGGCCACTTAGCATTTAACACCGAGTTCACTCCGCATCCGATCTGTGTGGCATCGCGTCAATATCAAAAACTTAAGATCGATCAGCTTGCCAAATCCGCTGACCCGGATGCTGTCCGCCAGATCAGCGATGTCGTCGTAAAGACATGCATTTGTTTCGATCTAGGGGCCTCTGTTCTGATGAAAAACGGGATCGTCACTGAAGACAAAGAGCGCTGTCCTGCGATCTGTCCAGGTCCAAATTTAGCTTATTTCTCCCGCATCATGACGCTCGCGCAAATGATCGATCATATTTATGGACGAACAAATGTCTTGAACAATAAACCTCGACCCCATATGTTCATTAAGGAATTGCAGCTATATCTTGACAACTTCATGGAACAACTTCGCCACTGCAAATGCACACTGACAGAAACCCAAGTCGCGACATTCGAAGAGTTCAAAAAGAACCTTTTAGATGGTGTCGCTTATTATCAAGATCTATTTTCTAAGAACGCAGATATTTTCCTCAAACAGCGGCAAGAAATCCTGACCTGTCTTGCGCAGCACAAAACAAAAATCGAAAGACTCCATCTTTCAAAGGTCAACCCTCTGTACGTCTCTCGATAAAAAATCCTTGTTATTTTTTGATCTCAAAGATATCATGTGTCATTTTCATCGAGCAGAATTTTGGTCCGCACATTGAACAAAAATGATCTTTTTTGGAGTGCTTTTCTGGAAGAGTTTCATCATGGAAAGACTTTGCGCGCTGCGGGTCAAGGCTTAATCGAAAATGGTCATCCCAGCAAAAATGATAACGCGCCCAGGAAAGCGCGTCATCCCAATGGCGGGCTGTTGGATGCCCCTTAGCAAGATCAGCCGCATGCGCAGCGATCTTGTAGGCGATCAATCCATCCTTAACATCGTTTCGATTTGGAAGACCCAGATGCTCTTTAGGGGTCACATAACAAAGCATGGCAGCACCATACCAACCGATCATCGCCGCACCTATCGCAGATGTGATATGGTCATAGCCCGGAGCGATATCCGTTGTTAGGGGGCCTAATGTATAAAAAGGAGCCTGATGGCATAAACGTTTTTCTTTGTCTACGTTCGCCTTGATCAGATGCATTGGCACATGTCCAGGGCCCTCAATGATCGCCTGAACTTCGCTACGCCAGGCGCGCTTTACAAGCTCACCCAAGACCTTTAACTCCGCGAATTGAGCACGATCGTTCGCGTCAGCAATACTGCCCGGACGCAAACCATCCCCTAGGCTGATACCAACATCGTACATCGCAAGAATATCGCAAATATCGCTAAAATGTGTGTAAAGAAAATTTTCTTTTTGATGTTTTGTGCACCATCTTGATAGCGCCGCGCCACCGCGAGAAACGATCCCCGCCAGACGGCCTGCGGCCAACGGCACATTCTTTAATCGGATCCCTGAGTGGATCGTAACATAATCGACACCTTGCTCGGCCTGTTCGATCAGCGTATCGCGAAAAATATCCCACGTAAGCTCTTCCGCAACCCCGCCCACTTTCTCAAGCGCTTGATAAATAGGGACAGTGCCTATCGGCACAGGGCTGTTGCGAATGATCCATTCTCGCGTCTCATGGATATCAGGACCCGTAGATAGATCCATCACGGTATCAGCTCCCCAGCGGACAGCCCAGATCATTTTCTCGATCTCGCTGACGATATCGGAGCTCACTGCCGAATTCCCGATATTCGCGTTCACTTTAGTCAAAAATTTCTGGCCTATGATCATCGGCTCGGATTCAGGATGATTAATATTGGCCGGTAAAAAGGCTCTTCCTGCCGCGATCTCTTGACGCACAAGCTGGGGTGTGCAACTCTCCCGGATCGCGACAAACTCCATCTCAGGCGTGATCACCTTGCGTTTCGCGTAGTGAAGCTGCGTGTAACATTTTTTCTTCTTTATTTGTTTTTTGCGAGATACTTTGCAAGAAGATGCATCGCCTGTTCCCTGCGCGGTCCATGTCTTACGGATCGGCGGTAAACCCTTGCTGATCGTTAGCTGAATATCCGGATCTGTAAAGGGTCCTGAGGTGTCGTAAAGATTGAGGTGTTTTCCATTACCATAGGCGATCTGACGAAAAGGAACGCGAAGGTCGCGAAATATTTTTCCAGGGACATATATCTTTTGTGTTCCTTGGAACAACGGGTAGCTAAGATCGATCTTGTTAAGGTCTCGATTTTTCATTGTGTTAAAGGTTAACGCCATTGAATGGAAGAACCAACGGAAGATATCTGACGACGCTCAACTTCTTGGCCTGAGGCGAGAGCGTCTACGGCCATTTTTAGTTCTGGCCTAAAAACTTTACGTTCATCCTGCCAACTGTCGTCAATACGGCCGTGGTAAACCAGTTTAGCATTTTGATCATAGAGGAAGATGTCCGGGATGCACTGGGCCTGAAAAGCCTTAGCCGTCGCCTGCACCTCATCCACGAGATAGGGAAAATCAATGCCAAATTCCTGGATGTGATTCACCATTTCGCGAGGAGCGTCTTTTGGATGATCAGGATGGATATTAGGATTGATCGCAACCGTATGGATCCCCAAACCTCGCGCGTGTCTTGAGATACGGATCAAGCGGGGCCATGCCGCCAGAGCATAAGGACAACTGTTCGATATAAAGATAACCATTAAGCCCTTAGGTCCTAAAAGGTCTTTGGAAGTGTACTCTTTATGATGTGGATCGCTTAAAGAAAACGACGGCAATGGCGATCCCATAACAACTTTTACAGATGCGGATAATACCATTTTAATTCCTTTGTTGTTGATGTCTCATTATAAACCCCTAATGACCACTGTCAAGACCAATGACAATGGATTTGTATTTTTTTTCATTCACGATATAATAATCTCACTTTTTAAAGAAATAATTTATGAGCCATAACGACTGTTTACTTATTCAATCGATCCCTATAGGCCCCATGCTCAATCTTGCCTACTTCTTTGGCGATAAAGATACTGGGGAGATCGCTGTTGTTGATCCGGGATGGGATATCCCCTTCATTCTCGGTACAGCCAAGAAAAAAGATCTTAAGATCACATGCATCTTGTTGAGCCATGGACATTATGACCATGCCGATGGCGCCAAAGAACTCACAGAGGCTTTAAATATCCCCGTTTATATATCAGAAAAAGAGATCACTCTATATCTGCCTGATTGCCCGCATCTAAAGAAAACGAAACATTGCCAAAAAATATGTGTCGGGAAAGTCGCGATCGAATGTCTACACACCCCCGGCCACACGCCGGGATGCCAATGTTTTTACACGCCAGGACATCTTTTGACCGGAGACACGTTGTTCGTGGGAGGATGTGGTCGCTGTGACCTTCCGGGAGGCAGCGAAGAAGAGTTGTTAAGATCCATGGAAAGGGTCATCAATAAACTTCCAGATGATACGATCATTTACCCTGGTCACGCATACGGACCTTTAACATCAACAATTGGCAAAGAACGAAAAAAGAACCCCTACTTAGGACCTCATCACGCGCGGTAGCTTATTGGTCAAAAAGCCAAGTTGACAGATGCGGATTAAGCGATCCCACCTTAGCCAACACATACCGCTGAGGAAAATCCTCGGGTCAAACGGTTTAAGTGCGCAAGAGGCGTATTGCCGATGGTTTGAATGATGTCAGAGAAGATCTTTGTCATCGCTTCTTTTCGCATGCGGCATGGGGATCCCCGCATAAACGATCTTCATTAAGATCCAGCTAAAAAGCCTAAACGGAAGAAAACGCTTCATGTGATAAAGCCAACGACTGCGCGCATCAGGAATATTGCGGAATGCGGGACGCTCATCATTAATGACATTCTCGATCAATATCGCAACATCTTCTGGATCTTTCTCATCCGTCTTCATATGATCGTTCGTACGTTTTTGAAACGCCTGTGATATAGCATAATAGGGACTTGACTGGTTAAAGAACCCTTTCGCGTATTTTCGATTCTCATAAAAGATCTTTGTTTTATAAGCCCCTGGCTCCACAAGGCACACACGGATACCGAATGGCAGAAGTTCATAAAAAAGACTCTCTGAAAAACCTTCCAAAGCCCACTTGCTCGCGTTATACGCGCCAAAACACGGTAACGCGTACAATCCAGAGATGCTCGAAATATTGATGATCAATCCTTTACGTTGCTCACGCATCAAAGGAAGCGCTTCACGGATCACATTTTGCACGCCAAAGAAATTTGTCCCCATTTGAGCCTGGATCTCCTCGGGCGCTAGATCTTCAAAGAATCCACCAACACCATAACCCGCGTTATTGATCAAGATATCCAGTCGCCCATACATTGACCGGATCTTTAGGATCGCTTCGCGGATCGAAGAAGGATCCGTGACATCGAGCGCAACAAGCTCTATCTTGCCTTGCCGTAGCGCTACTTCACCTAAGAGATCGTTTTGTTTTGATAGATCGCGCATTGAAGCAAAAACGTGGAACGCTCCGCAAGAAAGACGCGCAGCGATATGCAAACCAAAGCCGCTGGAGCAGCCAGTGATCAGAACAACTCTGGAAGATTGCTGTGTCATGGGATTTTTCCTGATGTCACGACCTTGAACGGGCTACCAACAAAGCGTCTGCGAGCGTGATAGCGACCATAGCTTCAACAACAACGACGGCACGAGGGCAAATGCACGGATCATGGCGACCCGCGATCGTGATCTTTTGCGTCTTAAGATCACGTGTTAAAGCAGTTTGCTGCTTGGCGATCGAACATGTTGGACGGATCACAGCTCTCATAACAAGCTGCTGACCATTAGAGATCCCAGCCGAAATACCGCCATTATGATTTGTTCTAGCGATTAATTTCTTATTCTTAAAACAAACAACATCGTTGAATTCAGAGCCCAACATATCTTTTGCCGCAAAACCGGCGCCAAATTCGACACCCTTGACGGCACCAATAGACATCACGGACGCGGCCAATTGGGCGTTGAGCTTATCGAAAACTGGCTCGCCTAGGCCAACAGGACAGCCATTCACCACAACTTCAATGATGCCACCCACGGAGTCCCCTTGCTGACGAACACGCTCTATCTTAGTGATCATTTTACGCGCAGCAACAAGATCAGGCGCACGAACCGCGTTCTTCTCGATCACCTTAAGATCGATCTTATCGGCCTTGATACCTGCTATTTCCTTGACATAGCCGACAATAGACATGTTCTCGCGGGCTAATATTTTCTTTGCGATCGCGCCAGCAGCCACCCGCATGGCAGTTTCGCGGCCAGAAGAACGTCCTCCGCCGCGCCAATCACGGATACCATATTTTTGCTGATAAACAAAATCTGCATGTCCAGGGCGAAAAATATCTTTTAAAGCCAAATAATCTTTTGGGTTCGCGTCTTCATTGTAGATCAAAAGTCCAATAGGCGTTCCCGTGGTCTTTCCATTCATAATGCCAGACAGGATCATTACGCGGTCTTTTTCCCGGCGCTGCGTTGTGACAGCGCTCTGCCCTGGCCGGCGACGATCCAATTCTTTCTGAACATCCTGCGCCGTTAAAGGTATATTTGCAAGGACTCCATCGATAACAGCCCCCATGGCGACACCATGGCTTTCGCCAAAGGTTGTGACCTGAAAAATCTTTCCAACGCTATTTCCTGACATTGACCGCTCCTAGATCCAGGGCTTTTCAACCCCTAAACGTGTTTCAAAACCTTTGATGTCCTCTAAAAACTGCTCTGTCCATCCTATCGCATCAAGACCTTTCACCAAACACTCTTTGACGAACGGATCGATGGAAAAATGATACATTTTTCCTTCTGGGGTCAGCACTTTTTGCTCAGGAAGGTCCGCGGTTATCTCAACACGATCCCCTCGCGCAACAAGCTGAAACAATTCATCGACCTCTTGTGGCTGCAAACGAACAAGCAAGATGCCATTACGCAGGCAATTATTATAAAAAATATCAGCAAAGCTCGGGGCAATGATCACTTTAAAACCAAAATCTGCCAAAGCCCAAGGCGCATGTTCACGGCTGGAACCACACCCAAAATTATCACGCGCCAACAAGATCGTCGCTCCCTGATATCGCGATTGATTCAAAACGAAATCTGGATTTGGTCGCGTCTCCGCATCGTCAAGGTATCGCCAATCATGGAACAGATGCTTGCCAAATCCAGTACGCTCAACTTTTTTCAAGAATTGCTTAGGGATGATCGCATCCGTATCGATGTTAGGACGATCGATCGGCAAGGCCAAGCCCGTATGCGTTGAAAATGGTTTCATGATAAAAACTCCCTAATGTCTGCGATATGTCCTTTGAGGGCAGCTGCAGCGGCCATCTCTGGGCTTGCCAAATGAGTCCTGCCGTCTTTCCCTTGTCTTCCTTCAAAATTTCTATTACTTGTTGAAACGCAGCGCTCGCCAGGTGACAAACGATCTTCGTTCATCGCAAGGCACATGGAACAACCTGCTTCCCGCCATTCACATCCAGCATTCTTAAATATACTATCTAAACCTTCTTTCTCTGCCTGCCTTTTGACGCGACCCGACCCTGGAACGATCAACGCCTGTACCCATGAGGCGATCTTTCTGCCTTTTAAAATGGCTGCAGCAACACGCAAATCCTCAATTCGCCCATTCGTGCAAGATCCAATAAAAACTTTATCTATCTTGATCGAGCTCATTGGGATCCCTGGCTTTAAATCCATGTAGGCTAACGCTTTTTTCGCGGAATCTTTCTTGACCTGATCTGAAAAACTTTCAGGATCAGGAACGCATTGTGATACAGCAACAACCTGTTCAGGTGATGTTCCCCATGTTACTTGCGGCTCAATATCCGCAGCATTGATCTCGATCGTCCTATCGAAGCTCGCATCCGGATCGCTTTTCAACGTCCGCCAGTACGCAACCGCTCTCTCCCAATCCTTGCCTTTTGGCGCACGATCTCGACCATTGACATATGCTAATGTTATTTCATCGACCGCGATCATGCCAGCGCGCGCGCCTGCTTCAATGCTCATGTTACAGATCGTCATTCGGCCTTCCATTGACAAACGGCTGATCGCGCTTCCGGCGTATTCGATCACATACCCGGTTGCGCCATCCGTTCCTATCTTGCCAATAATATAAAGGATCACATCTTTGGCGGTCACGCCTTTGCCTAATGAGCCGTCAATTTTAATCAACATTGTCTTGGATCGTGATTGCTGTAAGGTTTGTGTTGCTAGCACGTGTTCAACTTCTGATGTGCCGATACCAAATGCTAAGGCGCCAAAAGCACCGTGAGTTGCTGTGTGGGAATCACCGCAAACAATGACCATCCCCGGTAATGTCACGCCAAGCTCAGGGGCGATGATATGGATCACTCCCTGATCTGGATGTTCAAAACCAAGCAATGTGATCCCAAAATCTTCACAATTCTTCGATAAAACATCCATTTGCTTGCGTGAAATAGCATCAGCGAAGCTCAGGTCTTTAGCGCGCGTTGGAACATTATGATCCATCGTCGCAAAGGTACGCTTGGGATGGCGAACAGGACGGCCGTGCAAACGTAAACCCTCAAAGGCCTGAGGCGAAGTGACCTCATGCATCAAATGTCGATCAACATAAAGTATAGAGGCTCTTGTATTATCCGCGCGAACAACATGCGCATCCCAAACCTTTTCGTACAACGTTCTTCCCATCGTTCATCCTTTTCTGAAAGAAATTACTTTAGCACACGACGGCAGAAAGATTCAAGTCTTTTTACGCCCACCCATTATTTCTGATGGATCTTCAAAAAATGAGCGATCGAACGATCATAGGTTTTTTCAGCTTCAGGCGGGAAAAAGCATGCTGGTAATGCTCCTTTTTGACGATGATAATGTAGGCATTCACAGCAGATCCCATGTTTTTCACATCCAGGATAAGTACAATTACACATTTGCATATTGCGTTGTTTATTGGGACAGTTCATTTTGACATCTCCTTCATCATCTTCAAGAATGCCATAAACGCATCTTTTTCTTTACCAACGACCTCACCTCTATTAAGGACCCTGCGAAGCTCTTCTACAACCTTCAAACAGCTACGCTCACCTTTCGCGAACTCATCAACAACCTCCTGAGGAACATAGCTGGGACCTATCGCCTTCAACAATCGGGACGCATGCCCGTACAGTTGAGCCGCCTCTAGATAAAGTTCGACGCATTGTTCAGCACCTTGACGGGTTGGCGCCACCTCCATGATCTTCTGCGCGTACATAACCACTTGTTGCGCACGCTTAATATTCGCAAAAGCTTGGGCTTGCAAATCATCAACCGACAGATCATTACCAAAGCCTAGCGTAGGAGCTAGAAATAAAATCATCAAAACGATCATGCGCCTGGCTTTCATCTCTTCCCCTTTAACTGATAGACCTCTCGAACAGAATCATTAAAACGATTCTCACGCGTCAAACGTAACGTCTTTCCGTCCGGATCAATATCAAATCCACAATAAATTTTATCCCCAAACTTCGCGATAGGGCAATCGGATTCCTGTACGCCCAATATCATCGCTTCTTTCTGATAATATACGATCCCTTGCATTTCGCAACCACCCTCGAAATACCGAAATCGAGCTTTTTCAAAAATAAAAGTTGCCCTTTTTTCATGGAGCAAAACCCCATTGACGTACACTCCACGACGTTGCCAAATACCAAATGGTGGCTGGGAAGATGCTGGTTGACATCCAGAAAAGCTGATCGCCAACACGATCACAATAACAATACTTAACGCCTTTTTGATCTGTATCTTAAGACTTCTCAAAAAAAGATGCGCGCGATCTTGATCCTCGTCTTCAGCACCTTTTTTACTTGCGCTAGGAGATCCCTGAGCAGCAAGGAATTTGGAAGACAGCATTTTTCCCTGTCGCTTGTGCCAAACGAATGACGGGGCCTCTTTTTTCTTCATGGATCATGCCCTTTTAAGGCGAGCGCGACGAATGGCCAAACTGATCTTGCGACGAACCTGTAATGAGTGTCGCTTCCCGTACATAGGATTATTCTTTCCTGAAGTTTTGCGAGAAATTCTTGCTTTTGCCTCTCTTGTATGGGCCTTACCATAAAATGAATTATTTTTACCCATCTGAGCAGCGCGAATTTTTCGAATGGTAGCCACAGAATGATGCCGTTGCATAACTCCTCCTATCTAAGAAAATGTTGTAAAACGGTTGGTAAGATCCCTCCTCGGCGATAATAATCGATCTCAACACGAGTGTCCAGGCGAACTACAGCGCGGAACACTTTTACCTGCCCACAAGGATCCTTGGCGCGGATCTCGATCTGCTCTTGAGGCTTGATATTGTCATGGAGTCCTTGAATATCAAAGATCTCATTTCCTCCAAGGTCAATCGTTTGACGATTCTCTCCAGACAGAAACTGCAAAGGCAAAACACCCATACCGACTAAGTTGCTGCGATGGATGCGCTCAAAGCTCTCAGCAATGATCGCCTTGACACCAAGCAAGGCCGTGCCTTTGGCTGCCCAATCTCGCGAAGAGCCCGTTCCGTACTCTTTACCAGCGATCACGATCAAAGGGATACGATCTTTCGCATAACGCATAGCGGCTGCGAATATATCCATTGGCTTATTGTTCACAAAACATATTGTCCAAGATCCCTCTGTCTCGGGAACAAGCAAATTCTTAAGTCGAATATTAGCAAAAGTGCCTCGCGTCATCACGCGATCATTTCCTCGACGAGCGCCATAGCTGTTAAAATCCTTTTCAGATACACCTAATGAAAGTAAATACTGTCCTGCGGGACTTTTGACAGCGATATTCCCTGCGGGCGATATGTGATCCGTTGTTATACTGTCTCCGAGAACAGCTAAAACACGAGCGTTTTCGATGTTGCCGATCTTGCCTGATATTCTTTGCGCGTCTTCAAAGAATGGTGGCTCTTGAATATACGTACTCTTTGGATCCCAGGGGAAATATTCCGATTTTTTAGCTTTTATTTTCTTCCACTGCGGAGGTCCAGATAGAACATCCTTATAGGCGCGACGGAACACCTGAGGCCGAACATATCTTTTTATATAGGCTTGTATTTCATGCTCAGAGGGCCAAATATCAGACAAAAAGATATCTTTACCGTTCTTTCCTTGTCCAAGCGGCTTGCAGGTCAGGTCGATCTGCACATTACCAGCCAAGGCGTAGGCGATCACTAAAGGCGGACTTGCCAAATAGTTTGCCTTGACCAATGGGTTGATGCGCCCTTCAAAATTGCGATTGCCGCTCAGGACACTGGCAACAGATAAAGAACACTCCTTGATGATCTTCGATGTTTTTTGGTCAAGCGGACCGCTATTGCCGATACAGGTCATGCATCCGTAACCGGCGACATGAAATCCGAGTTTTTCAAGGTAACGCAAAAGCCCTGATGACCTCAAATAAAGCGTTGCCGCTCGAGATCCAGGGGCAAAACTTGTCTTGACGAAAGATTTGACCTTCAAACCTCGTTTGACTGCGTTACGCGCTAAAAGCCCTGCAGACATAAGCACAAAAGGGTCGGAGGTGTTCGTACAACTTGTAATGGATGCGATCACGACTGATCCATCTCTCAGCTCTTCATTCTTACCGATCAACGCTGGCTGAAAAACTTTTTGAAAAGATTCTGGCACTTGGGGCAGCGATACTTTTTCCTGAGGACGCCGGGGCCCTGCCATGCATGGACGCACATCGCCCAGATCAAGCGACAGAATTTTTGTGTATCGAGGCGCAGGGCTGCTTGCGTCATAGAACATACCTTGCGCGCTATAATACTCCTCTATGAGCTCCACCTGGGCCTTGCTTCGCCCTGTTAAACGATAATAGCTAAGCGTTTGAGCATCTACAGGAAAAAATCCTATTGTCGCGCCATACTCAGGAGCCATGTTAGAGATCATCGCGCGCGTCGGTAAAGGTAAATCCTTCAAGCCATCCCCAAAATATTCAATAAATTTATCGACGACTCCTTCCTTACGCAGTATCTGCACAAGATGTAAGACGAGATCTGTTGGCGTAACGGACCTAGAAAGACGGCCTGTCAGCTTAAAACCAATGACCTGCGGCATCAGCATGTTCAACGGCTCTCCAAGCATCACCGCTTCGGCTTCGATGCCGCCAACACCCCAACCGACAATACCAAGGGCATTGATCATTGTTGTATGGCTATCGGTTCCGATAAGGCTATCAGGATAAACCCAAGAGATCTTATCGCGTTTCTCCTGCAAAACACCCTGCGCTAGATATTCAAGGTTTATCTGGTGGATGATCCCTGTAGATGGAGGAATGACGCGAAAATTCTTGAACGCTTGCTGTCCCCACTTTAAAAAACGATAGCGCTCGTGATTACGCTGAAATTCTTTCGCGAGATTACGCTTGAAAGCTGTCTTATGCCCAGCAAAGTCAGTTTGCACGGAATGGTCAATGATCAGATCGCATTGAACCTGCGGGTTGATCTTGCCTTGGTCACCCCCCATCGCCTTCATTCCATCGCGCATGGCTGCCAGATCAACAACACACGGAACACCCGTAAAATCTTGCAATATGACCCTTCCGGGCTTGAAAGCGATCTCGCGTTTTTCAGTTGCCTGAGCTGACCATTGAGTGATCGTCGCGATATCCTGTTTTGTTATTTTATAACCATCGCAATTACGTAACGCGCTCTCCAGAAGAACTTTGATTGAAAACGGCAATGTCGCAACATTTTCGAAACCAAGTTGTGTTAATCTTTGAAGGCTAACATACGCAAGCTGACGATTCCCCGTACGAAGCGTTGATTGAACAGACTGCAGGTCCACAAAAACTCCTTTCTATAAAAATACTTAAAATTTAGTTGATTTTAACATAGAATAAGACAAAGTTAAAAAGAAATATCCAATAAGAAGGTTGGTTTATGGCGTGTGTAGTGACCAGAGGATGCATAAAATGCAGAAAATGCCTTCGCGTATGCCCTGTAGATGCGTTTCACGAAAGCAAGGAAGCATTCTTTATTGACCCGAAAACTTGTCTTGATTGCGGAGCCTGCATCCTTACATGCCCCGTTCAGGCGATCTATCCGCAGGAGGATCTTCCCAACGCCCTAAAACACTTCAAAGCGCTCAATGCGAAGAATGCCCTGATCCTGCCTCTTGCCGATGAAGATCGATCGAATAAAACCTTTCCAAGATAAAAAACTTATTTAATTTCAATGCCAATCGGACAATGATCTGATCCCATCACGTCTTTAAGGATGAACGCGGACTTAAGAGCAGAAAGCATGTTCGCGCTAATAAAAAAGTAATCGATCCGCCAACCGACGTTCCGTGTGCGCGCTGCGGTAAAATAATCCCACCACGTATAATGACCACCTTCTGGATGGAAATAACGGAACGTGTCAATGTAACCCTTGGTAAGAAATTTTGTAACCCAGGCACGTTCTTCAGGAAGAAAGCCGGTATTACGGATATTCTCCTTGGGGCGCGCAAGATCGATCTCTTGATGCGCGGTATTAACATCTCCACAAATAACTATTTTCTTGCCGCTCTTCTTGTGTTTTTCAACAAGCTTTAAAAATTGGTCATAAAATGACATTTTGTAAGGAACGCGCACGTTACCAGAGCCGCCATTTGGGAAATAGACGTTAAAAAGCATGAAATCTTTAAAATCCAGGACTAGGGTTCTGCCTTCACGATCAAACTCTTTTTTTCCGATCCCATCCACAACGCTGAGCGGCTGTTTTTTTGTATAGACCGCGACCCCGCTATACCCTTTCTTCTCCGCGGCTGACCAGTAACTCTGATAGCCTAAAGGGCTCAAGAGATCTTCGCCCAGCTGACTTGGATGACATTTCGTTTCCTGCAGGCAAAGGATATCCGGATCACTTTTCTTCAGCCAATCCAGAAATCCTTTTTTCGCGATCGCGCGGATACCATTTACGTTCCAACTCAAAATGATCATAATACCTCAGTTCTAAAATGTCCTAGACAAATTGTTTTGCAAAACCTACAACGGTGCTCGAGAATGTTCGCTGCCTTTATATTATAACCGTTACGCTCAATGAGAACTTTGCCGCAATTACAACAAAAAGTCCGCGTGCCTTCCAAGTCAATAACATTGCCCGTATATACATAACGCATCCCAGCTCGCAAAGCGATATCCCTAGCGCGCAAAAGAACGCACTTGGATGTTTCTTTAGCGGTTAAAAGATGGTAGTCAGGATGAAGCGCGCTAAAATGCAATGGCACATGAACGCCTAAATTCTTTACGATCCACCTTGACATCGCTTCGATCTCTTCGTCTGAATCGTTATGTCCAGATATCAAAAGATTTGTTATTTCCATCCAGGTCTTAGTTTTGTCCTTCAAATAAAGGATCATATCCAAGACCGGCGCGAGGCTTGCATGGCAGACTTTTTGATAGAATGATCTTGAGAACGACTTCAGATCGATATTGACCGCATCAATGTGCTGAAAAAACTCCTTACGCGCCTCGGCTTGGATATATCCTGCTGTAACGGCAATGGTTCTTATATCATTCTCATGACAAACTTTGGCTATATCGATGACCTGCTCAGCCGTAACGATCGGTTCATTGTAGGTAAAAGCGACGCTCAAACATTGTTCCTTAGCGGCACAGGCGCAGATCTCCTGGGGTGTCATCGTATATCTTAGTAGGCCTTCATTATCTGGCCTGCTAATGAACCAGTTTTGGCAAAACACACACCCCAGATTACAGCCGATCGTTCCCAGCGATAAAGTCTTGCTGCCTGGAAAAAAATGGTACAATGGCTTTTTTTCAATAGGATCGACCGCAATACTGCTAAATACGCCATTGAATGTTCGCAACGCCCCATTGACGTTGCGGCGAACAAAGCAAAAGCCTCGCTCACCATCTTTCAAGACGCATTGCCTCGGGCACAGAACACATTGAATCCGCCCTTTGCTTCTTGTCCACCAGCGAGCAGGATATGAGGATAAATGACTAATGTCTGTCATGGACGTGAAAAAAGCGGAAAACAAACGCTTTCCGCTTTTTTACTGAAAATATAATACATTTTACCGGCCTACAAACGGACTTTCTCCCATCTCAACAGCGGCATTCTCAGCATTCAAACGATCTGCTGTCGCGGCCTGAACTCTATCAGTTGAAGCGTCCAGCGTACTGTCGAGGTCTTCCATCATATCTGAGGTGTATTTCTCGATTCGAATAGCGATATTCTTGTCTCCTGCCATCTGATATTCGATCTCCACATCATCTCCAGGCTGGATATCCGCGTATCCTGAGACACCAACGAACTGCGTCTGCCCATCAAGATGGTACGCGACTTTTACTTCTTGTCCGGCGTCAAAATCGTACTCTAAGATAACGACCTGATCCGCAGATGATAAATCAACAACGCCAGAAGCAAAATACATTTCTGTTTCTATTGTTGCTTCTTCATCCATGACACCTTGGGCAAATAAACTTGTCGCCAAAAAACAAAAAGAAATAAGCCCTAGAAAGGATAAGTAAATGATACCTTTTTTCATGTTTCACCTCCTCTCATCATTAAAATAAAAAACGTTTTTCGGTATCCTGCGCCAAATACATATTGACTGGGTGACCAAAAAACGTCGATCTTTCCTTCTCTGCGTCTTCCCTGCAGAGAACCATTTCTCCTGATAAATTATCGTTAGAATAACACATCATCTTTGATTGTCAATAAAATTCCCCTGCCACTCTTCTTGAAACCGCTTACCGCACGATCCCCGCAAAACCCATGAATGCCAAGGATAGCAATCCTGCTAAAATAAGAGCGATAGGTACTCCTCTCATGCTATGGGGGATATTCAGAAGCTCAAGTCGTTCACGGATCGTCGCAAAAAGGATCAGCGCGAAAGTGAACCCAAAGCCATTAGCCGCAGCAAAGACCGCGCTTTCGGTCAAGTTAAACTGTTTGCGCACAACCAAGATCGCAACGCCCAGAATGGCGCAATTTGTCGTAATTAAAGGTAGGTACACGCCCAGCGCCTGATAGAGCGCGGGGCTAACCTTCTTTAGAACAATTTCGACCATCTGTACTAACGCGGCAATGACAAGGATGTAAACGATCGTTTGCATGAACTCGATCGCCATTGGCACTAAAATATACTTCTGAATTAAATAAGTAATGATCGTTGCTAGCGTAAGAACAAAAATAACGCCTCCCCCCATTCCCATCGCGGTTGACAATCGACGAGAGACGCCCAGGAACGGACAAATACCCAAGAATTGCGTCAAGACAATATTGTTCACAAAAACAGCAGAAACGATCATTAAAATATACGCCATGATTATTTACCCCCGCTCATCATTTTATTGAGTCGGTTAACAAAGGCGATCGCATAACCAAAGACGAGAAAAGCTCCTGGGGCCAGAACAAAGACCAGTATGCCATCACCCGAAATAAATTTATGCCCAAAAAACGAACCTGCCCCCAAAGCTTCCCGAACAACGCCGAGAACCGCTAAGGCCAATGTAAAGCCAAACCCCATGCCTAATCCATCAACAAAAGAAGCGCTCAGACTATTTTTAGCCGCAAAAGCCTCTGCCCGACCTAAAACGATGCAGTTAACAACGATCAGCGGAATAAAGATCCCAAGCTGCGCGTGGATCGCCTGGAAATATCCCGCCATAACAAGGTCCACGATCGTCACGAAAGACGCGATCACCACGATAAAACACGGGATACGAACCTTATCAGGGATAAGATTCTTTAAAGCGGATATTACAAGATTAGACATCACCAGTACAAATGTCGTTGATAACCCCATGCCAAGTCCATTGGCCAGCGATGTCGTAACCGCCAATGTCGGACAGGTTCCCAAAACCAAAATAAAAACAGGGTTTTCTCTAAGGAATCCTTTTGTAAAATTCTTCCACATGCTCATTTTCGAAACCTCTGCTGATAAATATCGTATGCGCGGGTAACAGCATCGCAAAATGCCCTGGAGCTGATGGTTGCCGCGGTGATCGCGTCAACGCTGCCGCCATCTTTTTTGACCTTTAACATGAAAGTCGCTGGATCTTTTCCAAAAAATTGTTTGGAAAAATCCGACTTCTCGGCCGTGATCTTATCACCTAGCCCTGGTGTTTCATTGGCTTGCAGAACAACGATCTTATCGATCGTCCCCCTGGGCAGAAGCCCGACCATTAATTTGATCTGCCCGTTGAATCCTTTTAGCGTAAACGTCTCCACCGCGATACCAACGATCTTACCCTGCTTTTTTGCAGGATACACTGTCACGCTCCCGCCATCAACGCTGATCGTTGATGATTCGCTCAAAGGTTCGTTATCAAATTCGGGAAGGACCTGTTTGATGGCAGTTATGCGCTTGGCAAGGGCCGCTTTTGCGATCGGCTCCTTGGTCAAAGCACTAGCAACACCCAACGCTGCCGAGGAAACAAGGCAGATCACGAAAAGTGTGCTGACCATGTTAAAAAACGTTGATGGTTTAGCCATGAGATATCATCCCGTATTTTCTTGGCTTGATCAAGCTATCGATCAAGGGAACAAAAGCGTTCATGATAAGGATCGCAAAGGACATGCCTTCCGGATAAGCCCCAAAAACGCGAATGATCACCGTCAGAATACCGATCGCGATCCCAAAGATAACCATCCCGGTCACCGTCATTGGGGATGTGACCATATCCGTTGCCATAAAGATCGCGCCTAAAAAAACACCTCCGGTCAAGATATGAAAAACAGGCGGCATATTCACGCCGGGATTAAAGAACCACAGCACGGCGCTAAAAACAAATACAGAACCAATAACGGCAAGTGGGATCTGAAGACGGATCACCTTGCGATACAGCAAATACAACCCTCCTAACAAAAGCAAGAAAACTGAAACCTCTCCCAGGCATCCTCCCCGATAACCAAAAAATAATTCTTGATAGCTCGGCAATGATGAAAGTAGCTGCTGTGAGGTCGTACCGTTTTTTAGCCCCTCTTGCGCGACCGATAAAGGCGTCGCGGCAGTTACCGCATCAACGAACTTCCAGCGGTTAAGCAACGGGACAGGCCAGCTTGTCATCGCGGCTGGAAACGAGATCAACATAAAAACACGCCCAACCAGTGCCGGATTAAAAGGATTATTACCTAGCCCGCCAAAAGTCATTTTGGCAACAATGATCGCCACAAAACTTCCGACAATGATCATCCAGGAAGGGATATGACTTGGCAAATTGAACGCTAACAGCAATCCAGTGACAGCGGCTGAGCCGTCATCAACCGAAGGCTTAACCTTCAGGATAAATCTTTGCGCCACATACTCAAAGAAAACGCACGCGCCAATACCGATTAATATGACACGTAACGACTGAAAACCAAAAAGATAAACGGACCAGAGCGCTGCCGGCGATAAAGCCAAAAGAACATCCATCATGATCCTGCGCACATTATCAGGGCTTGAGACATGGGGTGACAATGAAACGGTCAGCTTCTGCTCGCTCATCTTGCCGCCTTTTCCTTCCTTTTTTGAGTAATGAAAGTTTTTGCTAGACGGATATAATCCAAAAGAGGCCTTTTGGAAGGACAAACATACGCGCAGGTCCCGCACTCACAACAGTTCATCGCCATCTCACGCTCAGCATCATCAAATCGCTCATTTTCAGATAAATTCATTAATAAATATGGTTCAAGGCCTAGCGGGCAGTGCGCGACACACCGCGCGCAACGGATACAATTCAAGACAGGGTCTCTTCTTGACTTCTCCTGTCCAAAAACAAGAATTCCTGATGTCGTCTTAACAACTGGGATGTCGATCATGTTCAAGGCCTTCCCCATCATGGGCCCGCCGCTAATAATTTTTCCCGTGCCTTCTGGTAATCCGCCTGCCGCCTCGATCAAATATGCCATGGAAGTCCCAATACGAACCCGAAAATTCGACGGTTTCTTAAGATCTTCACCCGCCACGGTCACGACACGCTCGATAAGCGGTTTGTTTTTTTGAACAGATTCATAAACCGCAAACGCGGTCGCGATATTCTGGACAACGCATTTGGCATCAAGAGGCAAACCCCCGACAGGGACCTGTCGGCCCGTTAAGGCTTCAATAAACTGCTTTTCCGCTCCTTGGGGATATCGTGTTTGAAGTGTCACGATCTTAATGCCATCAAAATCACGCGCGATCGCTGTCAAATGCGCGATCGCATCCACCTTATTTGACTCAACACCAATGACCGCCTTGGCAACATTCAGCGCTTTCATCAATATCAAAACTCCGACCAGGATCTCAGGTCCTTTTTCGATCATAAGACGATGATCGCAGGTCAAGTACGGCTCACATTCAGCCCCGTTGATCAAAAGAATATCCGCTTGCTTACCAGCAACAGGTGTTAACTTGACATGGACTGGAAATCCTGCCCCGCCAAGACCCACAAGGCCGTCTTGCTGGACCTTTTTTACGATCTCTTCACGGTTAAGGCGAATATTTCGATCAAGCGCCCTTGAAAGATCAACCCCTTCAACCCATTCTTCGCCTTCTGCGTTAATGGTGATCGCTGGACGCTTATAGCCGCTGACATCCATTACCTCGTCGATACGCGTAACTGTTCCAGAGATCGTCGCATGAATATTGACCGATAAAAATCCTTGCGCTTGAGCAATAACCTGTCCAGCCTTGACCTTGTCTCCGACTTTCACGATCGGCTGCGAGGGTGCGCCAAAATGCTGCAATACAGGAATGGATACGGTTGTCGGTAATGGCAACGATTCGATCGGCCGCTGCGCAGAATGTTTGAGATCCGGCGGATGAACACCTCCGAAAGGAAACGTTTTTATCTTAGATCTTTTTTCCATGCAAGACCTCATGAATCGCTTTTGTTGGACACTGCGCAACGCATTTTTGACATAATGTGCACTTCTGAAAATCGATGTAGGCCAAATTTGTTCCCATCGTGATCGCGCCAAAGGCGCAAGCCTTAAAACACTTGCCGCAACCGATACAAGCCGCGGAGCAATTTTTACGCGCAACGCTCCCTTTTTCTGGATTGCGACAAGAAACAAAAATACGATGCCCATCTTTTCCCTTGACCCTAAGCTCGATCAATTGACGTGGACAGGCTTTCACGCAAGCCCCGCATGCGACACATTTTTCTTCATCCACCAAAGGAAGTTTCGTAACGGGGTCGATCTTTATAGCCCCAAACTTGCAGGATTTAACGCAGTCCCCAAAACCTAGGCAGCCGTACGAGCACCCAGTCTCACCTGTGTAAAGATTATGAACGATCTTGCACCATGTCGTCCCGTCGTAGGCGTTGGTTCGCGGACGATTCTGCACAGAGCCATTGCATCGCACCACAGCGATCAGCGCATCTCGCTCGATGATCTCGATCCCAAGCGCCTGAGCGACCTGACGCATGCAGGCGTTTCCGCCAACAGGACAAAAAAGCTTTTCCAGATCTTTTGCCGCGACACATGCTTGCGCAAAACTACGACACCCGGGGTATCCGCAACCACCGCAATTGACACCCGGAAGTATCGCTTGAACGTCATCAATACGAGGATCTTCTGTGATCTGGAATTTCTTTGCAACACCGTAAAGAATAATGCCGGATAAAACACCGACACCGGAAAGCAAAAGAACCGATAAAAGAATAGAATGTATCATTTCTTAATATAAAAAGAGATCTGTTTTTTTATATGATCTTTTAAAAGAAATAAAATCGTATAATACGTTGCTAGCGCAAGAACGATCACGCCGCCTACGATCAATTCATTGTGCGCCAACAACATTCCAAAGAATAAAATTAAAAAGATCAAAACCGCGGGTATAACATAAGCAAAAAGAACAGCCCGCAACCCTTGAACTTCACTCATAACGATCTCAACATGATCCCCGACACGGAACAGCCGAAAATCTGGCTTGACCTCTATGATCTTTTCAGCCTTATCTGCCGTTGTGCAAGAACCATTGATATGGCAGGCCGCGCACGCGGAAGCTGACTCGATCTTAACTTTGATGCGATCTTCTCTTGCGTCAACCACAATGCCTGGATGCGCGATCGATCCTAGCATAGACCTGCAACCTCTTCCTTAAGAAAACCTGTCATGCAACCTATCATTTGGTCTGATCGCCCTACTTCTTTCTCATGCCTCTTAAAAGAAGATAGGCAGGAATGACGAGAGCCGCGACAACAACAAGGATCAAAATAATAACGATAACCGTTTCGATAAAAATATTCATTACATTAAACCATCTTTCGTGGATCGACTAGAACATCAAATGTTTTCCCGTCGATCAAACCGCTGGCGATCGCCGCTTGTCGCAAGGTCAGGTTCTCTCGATAGGCTTTTTGCGCGATCATGGCAGCCTGATCGTATCCGAGCGATGGCGCAAGAGCTGTAACCAACATCAGGGATCGATCAAGATTTTCTTGTAAGTGAGCCTTGTTCGCTTTGATGCCTACGACACAATGCTTATAAAAACTTCTGCAGGCACCCGACAACAATCGAATAGACTGAAGTAGATTGTGGATCATGACCGGCTTCTGAACATTAAGCTCACAGTTCCCACTCGCGCCCGCGATCGCGATCGTTACGTCATTGCCAATGACCTGGCTACAAACCATTAAAAGCGCTTCGCATTGTGTTGGATTAACCTTTCCCGGCATAATGGAACTGCCTGGCTCGTTCGCTGGCAAAACGATCTCACCGATGCCACAGCGCGGTCCAGACGATAAAAATCGAATATCGTTAGCTATCTTTGACAAGGTCACAGCAAGGCCTCTCAAAGCGCCACTGGCCTCGACCATCGCGTCATGACAAGCTATAGCGGAGAATGGATTTGATGCCCGCGTAAAATGTTGTCCGGTCAAACGAGAGATCTCCTTAATCGCCAACGCGGCAAAACGCGGATGCGCATTGATACCTGTGCCGACAGCCGTCGCTCCAAGAGCGAGCTCTCTTAGACCCGGCAAGCCTGCTTGAATGCGATTGGCCGCGGACGCGACCTGATGCGCATACCCAGAAAACTCTTGGCCAAGCGTAACCGGAGTCGCATCCATAAAATGTGTGCGCCCTATCTTGATCAGATCTTTATATTGACGTGCTTTCGCCTCAAGACCTTTCTGTAGCTGCACAAGACTAGGAAGAAGCTGGTCACAGATAGCGACAACTGCAGCAATATGCATCACCGTCGGAAAGACATCATTGGAAGATTGACCTTGATTGACATCATCATTGGGATGAATGGGCGTTTTACTGCCAAGCTTACCCTTCGCGAGTTGGATCGCGCGATTAGCGATCACTTCATTAACATTCATGTTCGTCTGCGTTCCGCTACCGGTTTGCCAAACAGAAAGAGGAAACTCATCCGCCATATATCCAGCAAAGATCTCATCACACGCGCGAACGATCAAAGATGTTTTTCGGGCCGCAAGAAGACCTAATTTCTTATTCGCAAGGGCGGCGGCTTTTTTGACAACCGCGAACGCCTGAATGAAGCCAGGATCAAATCGTTCCTTACCGATCGCGAAATGATGAAGCGATCGTGCTGTCTGTGCCCCATACAATCGTTTTGCAGGAACTTGGACTTCCCCTAAAACATCTTTTTCAATACGATAGTGCATACGTTACACCCTTAGCAAGAATTCTGTTAAAAGCCTTACCCCTGAACCAGTCGCTCCATAATTAAAATACAGCCTCCCTGCGCTTTCAACGAAAGCCGTTCCTGCAATATCCAAATGCGCCCAAGGTGTTTTGCCAACAAATTGACGCAAAAATTCCGCCGCAGAGATCGTCCCGCCAACACCCCGAGGCAATCCCGTACTTTTCAGATCAGCATATTGTGATTTTAATTGATCTCTAAGTTCCGGATACAGCGGCAAGCGCCACAAGCGATCATCGGTTTCATAGCCGCACTTTAGAAAGATTTCCGCAAGGGTATCATCATTGGTCATCAAACCGCTATAATCATGACCCAATGCCACGGAACACGCGCCGGTCAGCGTAGCAATATCAACGATCTTTGATGGTTTATAATTCTTTCGGATATAGCTGATCGCGTCTGCCAAGACCAATCGCCCCTCCGCATCTGTGTTCCCGATCTCTACGGTCTTCCCATCATAGCTGCGGATCACATCGCCTGGTTTATACGCTCCCGAACCTATCGCGTTTTCCGCGATCGCGGCAACAAAGATCACGTTTTTCTTAACATTAAGAGCGATCGCGTTCTTAAGCGTCCCCAAAACCGCCGCGGCGCCTGACATATCGCAGCGCATTGTCTCCATGCTGCCTGTGGGCTTAAGATTCAATCCTCCAGTGTCATACGTGATCCCCTTGCCGATCAAGGCCACAAACTCTTTCTTTGCCGGCAACCCATGATAGCGGACGATCATCAACTTAGGAGGATACTGGCTGGCTTTATTAACCGCCAAATGAAGATTTAGCCCTTTTTTCTTAAGTTCTTTTTCACCTAAAATTTCAAGGCGAATACGTGGATGACCTTTCACTAAACGACGCAGTTGTGATTCCAGAAAAACCGCGTGCGTCACATCCGCATTATCATTGACCAGATCCCGCGCGAAATTCACACCATCGCAGATCTTGATCGTGTCTGAAAATATCTTTTTTTCTTGAACATGGACCGTAATACGCGACCCACTGTTTTTATCCTCTTTCTGAATATATTTTTTCCAGCGATAAGCTGCGATCTTAACACCCTCGATCAGCCACATGATCTGCAAATCGTCAGCGCATGGAAGAAATATATCTACACGTTTTTCATGCTTAAGATAGCTGGATTCCAGTGCCTGCTTGACCACTCTGCAGAACGCTGTTTTTGTGACATCACTTTTTTTGCCAAGGCCAGCGCACAGGATCAAGGCTTTTCCATCTGAAGACAACGGAAAGATCTCCTGATGCTTCCCGGAAAATCGCTTGGCATCAACCACGCATTTTAAATGCTTTTGATCAGCCGTTGAAAGAAATTTTAAAAGCCCAACCTGGCAAACCTGCTCTTGTGTCAGCAAAGCAAGGCTCACACCCTGGCCCACCATTAAGCGCGGATTAAAACTGATATCGATCATGGGGATGCTAACCTCGTTTTTCCATAGGGATAAAATCGCGCTGCTGGTGACCAACATAGACCTGACGTGGACGGCTAATGCGCAGATCTGCTTCATCACGCATCTCTTTCCAATGCGCGATCCACCCCGCCATACGTGCCATCGCGAACATGACAGGTGCCATATCTACAGGAATGCCGATCGCCCGATAAATGATCCCGCTATAAAAATCAACATTAGGATACAGCTTGCGTTCCACAAAAAAAGAATCCTTCAACGCCGCTTCCTCAAGCTTAAGAGCGATCTCAAGCAAGGGGTCGTGGATGCCAAGTTTGTTAAGCAGCACATCCGTGCGCTGTTTAATGATCTTGGCACGTGGATCATAATTTTTATAAACCCTGTGGCCAAATCCCATCAGCTTTGTATTATTTTTACGATCTTTAACCTGAGTGATAAAATGAGCCACATCACCACCTGACTGCTGTATACTCTGAAGCATCTCTGTAACTCTTTGATTCGCTCCGCCATGCAGTGGACCCCACAAAGCGCAGATCCCAGCCGAAACTGAAGCGTAAAGATTAGCTAAACTGCTGCCCACCATGCGTACGCTTGAGGTGCCACAATTTTGCTCATGATCCGCGTGCAGAACAAAAAGTGTACGCAAAGCGTTAGCGACACAATCCTGCACTTCATAAACACGATTCGGGGACGAAAACATCATGTTAAGAAAATTGGGAATATACTTAAGGTCTGAACGCGGATAAACAAAAGGTTCTCCGATCTTTTTCTTATATGAGAACGCTGCAATCGTGCGCACTTTTGAAATAAGCTCTACTGAAATCCGTCGAAAATCCATACTTGTCAGCTCAACGCGTTCAAGCTCCGGATAATAAGCAGAAAGAGAGCATACCATCGCTGACAGGATACCCATTGGATGCCCTCCCGCGGGATAACCATCGAAAAAGTTCTTCATATCCTCATGGATCATCGAATGCTCTGTAAACTCAGCTGACCACTTGTTGAGCTCTTTTTCGTTAGGCAGTTCACCATAGATCAACAAATACGCGACTTCCACAAAAGATGCGTGCTCAGCTAATTGCTCAATAGGAATACCTCGATAACGCAGGATGCCTTTATCACCGTCAATAAAAGTGATCGCGCTTTGACAGGACCCCACATTCGCGTAGCCAGGGTCAAAAGCAATATACCCCGTCTTTAGGCGCAAGGTGCGCATATCGATCGCCTTTTCCTGCTCGGTGCCGGTCAGAACAGGAAATTCATATTCGTTTCCATTTAAAATGATCTTTGCAATATCACCCATCGCAACTCCTTGTTTCGGTTAATATTGGCCGGCTTTCCACGGATCCGGCTCTAAGCGGATGCTTTATTTTGTAGGCTTGCCAAGCTTCTTTTCGATCTTTTGAAGTAACTTCTGAGGATCGATAGGCTTAATAAGATAGTCGTTGCATCCTTGATAGAAGGCGTCAAGAAAAGGCTTTTTATGCGCTGTGACCATAATGATCGCAACCCCTTCGCCTAACGGAATATCTGCTGCTTCTTCGCTTTGGCGGATCTTGCGCAATAACTCCAACCCATTGATCTCCGGCATTTCGATATCGAGAAGGATCAGGTCATACGGCTTTTCTTTTAACGATGTATTGTACTTGTCGATCGCGTCTTTCGCGTTCGCGACCGCATCACAGCGAGCCACATCACGCAAGATCTCAGCGATCAATTCGCGGTTTTCATAATTATCATCAACGATCAAGATCTTCCACATACATATCTCCTTTTATACATTCTTAAAATGGTCAATAAATTTGTAAGATTCCGCGCGAAACGTATCAAATAGCGGCCCTACCTTCTCCATTGGATCGCTTGCCTTAACCGCGACATGCATCGCATCTGCCGATCGGTAGACATCATTTAGCCGTAGATTTCCAGATGTTCCTTTCACTTCATGCATGATCGCGCGCACCAAAACAATATCATTTTTTGGCAAGGCTTCATCCAGCTGAGCGATCTTCTGCGCCAAGGTCCCTGAAAAACTCTTCAATAATCTCGAAAGGATCTCAGGCCGCACATGCAATTCCTGACTTACAGCATTTAAATCATAAACGAAAGATCCTGGATCTGACATTGATAATCGCTCTCCTTCTATCTTTTAGGTACAATCCCCATGGTCGTTTCAACGATCAAGCGCTTTTGATTCTGAATAAAAAAGGTCGACTCGATCTTCTCCCGCTCATTAAAACAGAACGGCACCCCGACAACAGCTCTATTACGGTAACTTGTAAAATGTGACATCTCAAGCTCAATATAGCCAGCCTTTGAGATCTCCGTCTTAAACGCCCCTGCGATGATATTGCAAAGCGTTCCACAGCAATCCGCCAAGGCATCCAAATCCTCGTCATCCGCTAAAGGATATTTTAACAACTTCAACAATGTCGCCACATAAGTTTGCTCGATATAAACGACGATCGCGCCGATCGCTTTATTTTTCTCCATATCTTTAGCATTCAAATAATAATTGATATAAGAAATAAAAGAGGACTCGTTGTATTTTTCTAATCCATCGGCGCGCATCAACCCGCCATATTCAATGATCAGTCGTTTTTCCATATCGGGATCCTTAGAAAAACGTATTTCATTACGCTCCAAGAACATTCTTTCAACGCTGCGATTAAGCATCTGCCCAAACTGATCGAGGTCTTTATTAACGCTTCCAGCGAAAAACATCGTATCCTTTCAGCTACTTAAGGTAAGGCTTGATCGCGTCCACCAAGACTTCCGGCTCATACGGCTTAACAACATACCCAGCCAAGGCAGGATTAACCTGTTTGGCTTGCCGCTTATTATCATCAGACCCGGATGCCGTGACCATGACGATCGGTATCTTAGCAACAGCAGGAACCTTGACAACGCCCTCCATGAATTCTAACCCTGACATTTCAGGCATCTGCCAGTCCAACAAGATAATACAAACATCCTTATAATTTCGGCCCAAGATCTCGATCGCCTGCTCGCCGCTGCGGGCCTGCAGGAACTCATTTTTGATCCCGGAACCTTTGAGGATCTCGATCAACAATTCCCGCTCAAGGGTTGAATCATCAATAACTAATATCTTTTTAGTGTTTGTGTCGGCCATAGCGTATGATCTTATCCTTAAATTCATTCATGTTAAATGGTTTTGATAGAAAATCGGTAAATCCTATCTCTTGGCACTTTTCCTTGTCTTCTGGGGCGTCCGCAGCGGTCAAGGCAATGATAGGCAAATCTTGGCTGATCTGTGAACGGATGATCTGTGTCGCCGCAAAACCATTCATGACCGGCATTTGCAGGTCCATGAAGCATATATCATACCGTTTTTGCTTGATCTTTTCAATGGCTTCTTGCCCATTCACTGCAAAATCACCTACACATTCGATCGATTCAAAATACGCCTTGATCAACTCAATATTGGTCGCGCTATCATCAACGATCAAAACCTCGATCCCCGCACAACTTGTGGTCTCAGAAGAAGAAACTATTGTCGCGTCCTGCGATGAGCTAGAGCGGTCAAAAGTTTTCTGGATCAAATTAAAAAATTCACTGCGAATGACCGGCCGCAGAAGATAGTCATCAAAACACGCTTTGTATGCCTCATTGGAAACGCCGATCTTGATATCTGAAGTCACAGCGATGATCTTTGCTTGCGCGAACCTTTCATCCTGCTGCAATTTATTTGCCAAAAGATAGGCATCATCTTTAAAGCCGATCGTATCGATGAAAATAATATCAACCGCCTTCCCCTGCTGCGCGTGAGCGGTCAAAACATTGAACGATTCTTCACAGATCGGCGGAAGATCGATCGTTTGCATATGATAAGATTGACACAAGGATTTCAACGCTTGACGCTTGTCTTTATCGATAACCGCAACGCTCTTGCCTGCGGCCAGATCGAAAACTTTTGTCATATCCTGAGTTGTCTCATGGCCAAACGCTTCATCCACAGGAAAGGATACTTGAAAAATAAAATCGCTTCCATCGCCAACAGAAGACTCCACCCATATTTTTCCACCCATCGTCTCAATATAACTTTTGGAGATCGCCAGGCCCAGGCCTGTTCCTCCATACTCACGCGCGATAGTCTTGTCTCCCTGCATAAAGGGCTCAAAAATATATTTTAATTTCGTTTCCGAAATACCGATCCCTGTATCCGAAACCTTAAAGCGAAGATAGGCACGGCTGCGATCCATGGCCGCCGTATTATCAACATGCGGATCAAGGCTGACGGTCAGACCGACTTCCCCTTTTTCCGTAAACTTTACCGCGTTCCCTAAAAGATTGATCAAGATCTGACGAAAACGCGTCGGATCTCCTTTGAGGCCCAAGGTCACTTCGGGATCAATGTTAAAGAACAACAAGATCTGTTTTTGCTCTAATCTCGCGCGGATGATCTGGAACACGCTTTCCACAAGGTCCCGCAGATTAAAGCTGATCGCCTCAAGCTTGAGCTTCCCCCGCTCGATCTTGGCCAGATCCAAAATATTGTTGATGATATCCAATAGCAATTCCGCGCTAGAACTGATCGACCGCAAAAATATCTTCTGTTTTTCCTCTAGATCGCCTTTGACAAGAAGATCGGAAAAACCCATGATCGCGTTGATCAATGTCCGCATCTCATGCGACATGCTGGCCAGCATATCACTTTTTTCAGCAGCCATTTTCTGCGCTTGCTGGCTTAGACGAATAGCTAATTCCCTCTCTCGTATCAATTCCTGCTGACGCTTTAATATCTTGACCCGGCTGTCACTTTCGGAAGAAACCGGAAGGCTCACTAAAGGGATCTTCCCTGATCTTTTGTCATCAATGACCTTGCGGATCCTTCCTGGAATAGCACTCTCGTTGAGCGCCTGGATCTTGAGAACGACAGCGGAAACATCTAAATATTCACGCGACAATTTGCCATGGTTCGCGATCTGCTCATTGAGCAGGTCAAGCAATGCGCGTAAGCTGTCGATCGCCTCCAGCGCCACATCCGCTACCATCTCATCAAACGGCAGCAAACCTTTTCTCAGTGCGTCAAATAACCCTTCAGCATTCTTTGCGAGTTGATAAATATCAGACAGATTCAAGAACGTCGCTAATCCTTTGATCGTATAAAAAACCTTAAAGGCCTTATGAAGTGATTCTTGGTCATTAGGGATCGCCTCTAAGGCTAATACCGCATTCTTCGCCTCGATCAGAAGATCAAGGACCTCAGTCGTAAACTCTGAAAGCATCTCCCCATGCTCTTCAAGGTTTAACTCAGGAACGTGCGGAGTAAATATGTCGTTTTGATTTTCTTGGGTCATATAGTCTATGGTTTTTCACCTTCAAGCGCATATTGTTCCGCGATCTCAGGGCGCTCTGCGTTGACCACTTGCAAAAAGGCCTCAACGACCTTTGGGTCAAAGTGCGTACCGCTACAGCGCTGGATCTCTGTCACTGCCTCTTGCAATGTCCATGCTTTCTTATAAGGACGTCGTGATAATAAGGCGTCAAAAACATCGCAGATCGAAACAATGCGGCCGACCAAAGGGATCTGCTCACCCTTTAATCCTTGAGGATATCCGCTGCCATCCCATTTTTCATGATGAGACAAAGCGATCATTTCAGCCATTTTCATCAATTCCGAGTCACTGCCGGCTAAAAGCTTTGTGCCGATCGTGGTATGCGTTTTCATGATCGTCCATTCTTCTGGCGTCAATTTCGCGGGCTTCAACAAAATACTGTCCGGAATACCAAGCTTGCCAATATCATGCAAAGGGCTGGCGTTCAAAAGAAGATCGCATTGATGGGTGTCCAACCCTAAGGCCACACCGACCTTCATACACAGCCGGCTCATGCGCACGATATGCGCGCCAGTGTCCTCATCACGATATTCAGCCGCTCGGGCAAGACGCTGAATAATATCAAGGCGGGTACGGCTGAGCTCTTCAGTACGCTCGCTAACTTTCTCCTCTAGGAACTTATTTTGATCACGGACCTGCTTGTGCAACAAACGAGCTTCAATAATGTTGTGGATCCTGACCAAAACTTCGATCCCCTCATACGGCTTTGTCAAAAAATCTGTGGCTCCGGCTTCAAGCGCCTGCAACTCTTGACCGCGGCCTGGAGCAACAGCTAAAAGCGATAAACGCTCGTCTTTAGAGATCTCTTTTAATTGCGCGATAACCGTAAAGCCATCGATCTTGGGCATATCCAGATCAAGAATGACAAGGTCTGGTTGATACTCACGGTAAAGCTCGATCGCCTCTTGAGCATTAACAGTACTTTTCACGTTCGTATAGCCAAATTTACGTAAAATGTCCTCAAGCAAGCCGATATGAAGCTTTTTGTTATCAATAATTAAGATTTTCGCGTCTAGGATTCTTTCCTGAAGCATATCTTCTCCATAATAATACTATTAGTATTTTAATGGCTTTTAGACAAGAATCAAACTAAAAATCAATTTACTCACAAGCCTTTTTCTTTAAGGCCTTTAGGGTTTTGTGATCCGTAAGGTCATTTTGGATAGGGGTGACCGTGATAAAACGTTTTGCCAGAGCATATGTATCGATATCAAGACTTTTCTCCAATGACCGGTTCTCGCAAGACAACCAAAACTGCTTGGCTGAAGTTTTTCGATCGCGAATGAATCGCGTTCTAAAAGGCACAACGCTCTGGCTGACAAACCGGATACCTCGGATCTTCTCTTCCTTGGCATGCGGAATATTAACATTAAGAAATGTTCCTCGTGCAAGTTTTTTCTTAAAGATGTCGCGAATGAATCTTGCTGCAAACCGAGTGGGATAATCAAAATCTGGATGAACAAATGTATCCAAAGAAAATGCGACCGCGCAAACCCCATAAAGTGATGCCTCACGTGCTGCCGCGACCGTCCCTGAGTAAAAAACACTACATCCGTCATTGGCCCCAAGGTTGATTCCAGAGACAACAATATCCGGCTTGCGCTTGCAAACTTCTTTAAGCGCGAATTTCACGCAATCAGCCGGCGTCCCGGTAAGCCCAAAACCTTCTACTCCCTGGCGCGTTCTCATCCATTTAACGCCGATCGGCTTGCCGAGGGTAATGCCGTGGCCGACAGAGCTACGCTGCGAATCCGGCGCGACAACGGTCACCTGCCCTATCTGAATAAGTTCTTTAAAAAGAGCGGATAATCCAGGCGCCTGGATCCCGTCATCATTCGTTAATAAGATCCTCATGAAATCCTTTCTTTGAGCATATCAATGATCTTGACCGTTCCGGATGCCACAGGATATTTGCTGATGTCCTTAAGAGAAACCCAGCGATGTGCTTGATCGATCCTAGGACCCGCAGAAACAGTACAAATGAACGGATATAGACGAACACAGAATTTTGTATAAAAATGCTTAACGCTTGGCAATGGTCTTGCTTCAAGAAGCTTTACGCCGATCTCCTCAAAGATCTCACGCTCAAGCGCCTTTAAAAGACTTTCGTTCTTTTCCTTCTTTCCTCCTGGAAACTCCCAGAAATTCGCCAAAAGCCCTTTTGCAGACCGCTTTTGGATAAAAACCTTTTCGCCGTTCATAAGGATCGCCACCACGACATCCTTGCGCACCAACACTTTTTTTGTTCGCTCAGGGATGATCTCCTGAATGCCCTGCGCGTATGCCTGGCAATAAGATCGCAAAGGACACTGCAGGCACAAGACCTCCTGCGGACGGCAGATCAGCGCACCTAATTCCATCAACCCCTGATTAAACGCGCTCATATCTTTTTTAGGCAAAATAGGGATTAAAAGCTTCTCTATTTTTATATCCTGCTTCGCGGTTGCAGCGCCCCGCATGGCCGCAAGGCGCATCATCACCCGACGGACATTCGCGTCCACGATCGGTTCGCGCTGGCCAAAAGCGATACTTAAGACAGCGCCTGTCGTGTAAGGCCCAAATCCTGGCAATTGACGCAAGATCTCTTTTTGACACGGGATACGGCCCTGAAAACGCTGGATCATTATTTTTGCCGCCTTGTGCGCATTGCGCGCCCGGCTGTAATAACCCAGGCCCTGCCACTCCTTAAGGACAGCTGAAGCTCTTGCGCTGCTTAAACTTTTTATATTAGGAAATCGCCTGATCCAGCGTTCATAATATGGGATCACAGTATTGACAGTTGTTTGTTGCAGCATGATCTCAGATATCCAGATCTTGTAAGGATCATTGGTCGTGCGCCATGGCAAAGACCGCTTATTTTTTTTGAACCAAAGGATCA